>ERZ772986.681-NODE-681-length-20590-cov-5.868761_pt1 | contig 20590 bp, 27 predicted proteins | sample MGYA00511898_ERZ772986 | MGnify/ENA primary metagenome ERZ772986 (study PRJEB29015, sample SAMEA2737934) | human oral metagenome | biome: human oral; feature: human-associated habitat; material: dental | place: China | collected 2148 ... | reverse complement strand
AAAAAGATGAAAGACAAGATAAAAATTTAGAGAAAAAGGGAAAAAATATAAATAATTCATTTGAAAAAAACTTAGATAAAAAAATTTAGAAATGTTTAAAAATAACTGAAAAAAGGTATAAGATATTAGTTATTTAAATTTACAAAGAAATACATATATGATAAAATTACATGTAAGAAAAACTGAGGAGGTCATAAGAAAAAAATGAGTATAAGTATGGAAAAATTGGTAGGATTTGCAAAAGAAAAAGGATATATTTTTGCAGGTTCAGAAATATACGGTGGGTTATCAAATACATGGGATTATGGACCACTTGGAGTAGAACTAAAAAATAATATTAAAGATGAATGGAGAAAAACATTTATAAGAAAATCTAAATATAATGTTGGACTTGATTCAGCTATATTAATGAATCCAAAAGTATGGGAAGCATCAGGACATTTATCTAATTTTAGTGATCCATTAATGGATTGTAAAGAATGTAAAACAAGACATAGAGCAGATAAACTTATAGAAGAATGGATGTTTAAACATGGAATAGAAGGTGTAGTTGATGGTTGGAGTGATGAAAAAATGCAAAACTATATTATTGAAAATAATATTGTGTGTCCTAATTGTGGGAAATTAAATTATACACCTATAAGAAAATTTAATTTAATGTTTAAGACATATCAAGGAGTAACTGAAGATAAAAAAGCGGAAATATATTTAAGGCCAGAAACAGCACAAGGTATATTTGTTAATTTTAAAAATGCTTATAGAGCTGTAAGGGCAAAACTTCCATTTGGTATTGCTCAAATAGGTAAGAGTTTTAGAAATGAAATAACACCAGGTAATTTTATATTTAGAACAAGGGAATTTGAACAAATGGAATTAGAATTTTTCTTTGACCCACAAGATAATAAGGATTGGTTCTCATACTGGAAAGATATTTGTCATAATTGGCTTATAGAACATGGTATGAAAAAAGAAAATATAAGAAGAAGAGATCATTCAAAAGAAGAATTATCACATTATAGTACAGGAACAACAGATTTAGAATATTTATTCCCATTTGGATGGGGAGAATTATGGGGAATTGCTAATAGAACAGATTTTGATCTTAGAAATCATCAACAATTCTCTGGAGAAAATTTAGAAATCATGAGAGAAGATAATACTAAATTTATACCACATGTTATAGAACCATCTGTAGGATGTGATAGAGTATTATTAGCATTTTTATGTGATGCATATAATGAAGAAACTTTAGAAGATGGAGATACAAGAATTGTATTAAAATTAGATAAAACATTAGCACCATATAAGGTGGCAGTATTACCACTTTCTAAAAAACTTTCAGAAGATGCAGAAAACGTATATGAAAAATTACAAGAATATTTCTCAGTAACATTTGATGAAACAGGAAGTATTGGTAAGAGATATAGAAGACAAGATGAAATTGGTACACCATATTGTGTTACTTTTGATTTTGATAGTTTAGAAGATGAAATGGTTACAGTAAGAGATAGAGATACAATGAAACAAGAAAGAATAGAGATTTCAAAATTAGTGGAATATTTAAAAAATAAGTTAGAAGAAAAATAATAGAATAGGTAAAAAATGTTTGTAGATTATATAAAAATTAGAATAAAAGCTCGGAAATGGTGGAGATCGGAGCAACAAGTTTTAGAAGAGAAAAATATATACCAGATGGAGGACCAGATGGTGGAGATGGTGGAAATGGTGGAAACATCATTTTTATCGTAGATAAAGACCAAAATACATTGAGAAATTTTAGGTGGAATAAGCTATATAAGGCAGAAGATGGTGGAAATGGTGCAGGATCAAATTGTACAGGTAAAAAAGGAGAAACACTAAAAATAGGAGTTCCTAAAGGTACAATAATTGCAGATAGTAAGGGAAATATACTTGCAGATGTTTCAGAAGATAATAAAGAATATTTAATTTTAAAAGGTGGAAGAGGGGGACTTCGGAAATACACATTTTAAAAATTCAAAAAGACAAGCTCCTAATTTTTCAATAGATGGAGAAAAGACAGAAGAACATGAAATAGTTTTAGAACTTAAAACAATAGCAGATGTTGGACTTTTAGGATTTCCAAATGCAGGAAAATCTACATTATTATCAAAGATAAGTAAAGCAAGACCAAAGATAGCAGGATATGCATTTACAACATTAGAACCAAATCTTGGAGTAGTTACAGATAAGTTTGGAAGACAGTTTGTAGTTGCAGATATACCAGGAATAATTGAAGGAGCATCTGAAGGTGTAGGACTTCGGATTTAAGTTTTTAAGACATATAGAAAGATGTAGATTACTTCTTCATATTGTTGATGGATCAGGGCTTGAAGGAGATCCCGTAGAAAGAATAAAAATTATTAATGAAGAAATAAAAAAATATAGTGATAAGACTGGAAATAAGAGACAAATCTTATGTATAAATAAGATTGATATTGCAAGTAAAGAAAATATAGAAAAAATAGAAGAATATGCAAAAAAAGAAGGATTAGATTATATCTTAATATCTGCAGTTACAACTGAAAATATAGAGAAATTAGTTGTAATGATAGCAGATAAATTAGAAAAAATACCTAATGAACCACTTGTTGATATAGAAAAAATATATGAACTAAAAGATGAGGAAGAAGAAATATCAGTAGAAAAAATTATCCTGAAAAAAGGAATAAAATTATTTAAAGTTTCTGGTAAACTTGCAACAAGGATAATGGGAAGAGTAAATATTGCAGATAATGAATCAATGTATTTTTTACATAAAACACTTGAAGAAACAGGTATAACAAGCAAACTAGAAAAACTTCGGAATAGAAGGAGGAGATCTAATAGAAATTGCAGGTTATGAATTTGAGTGGTATACATAATTAAAAGAAGTAGGGATAAATATGGCAAAGATTACATATGAAGAAAAGATATATTCTGATGATTTAACAGAAAAAGATAAAAAGATACTTCGGATATATAGAGGAACAATGGTATAATACTGGTGGTTTTACTCCATCATATAGAGAAATATGTAAAGGAGTAAATATATCATCAACTTCAACAGTATATGCATCTATACGAAAACTTGAAGAAAGAGGATATATAAAAAAGTCAGTAAATAAGAATGATAAAGTTACAAGATATGATCTTATTATAAGTTCTTTAAATGAAAAAGGAACAAATTTAAGAAAGAGGAAAAAAGAAAAATATCAGCTTGTAAGTTTAAGAGTTGCAAAAATTCCATATATATATAAGATTATAAATAAGGAAAATATATTTGCAGAAGAAAATTTAAAAGAATATATTGCTGTACCAATAGAATATGGTAAAGAAAAAAATATGTATGCTTTTGAAAGCAAAAATTCAGAATTTAAAGAATTAGGAATTTTGAAAAAATCAATAGTGATTTTTGATGTAGAAGAAAGATATATCTCAAATGATATTGTAGCAATAATAGAAAACAAAGAAAATTATACAAGAATTGGAATAAGGAGATACAAAAGAGGAGATAGTACTGAAAATATTTTGGGAAAAATAGTAGGAGTATATACAAATATAACATACTAAAAATCTAGGAGATGATATGGGGAAAAATGTTAAACAATATGAAAATATATTGGAAAAAATAATTATAAAATTTGGAATAGATATAGAAAATAAGGAAAATGCATTAGAAGTAATTTCATGTTTAAAAGATAAAAAGATAAGTATAAGTACTATAAATGTATATCCTAATATTGTTAATATTAAGTCAAATAAAGTTTCAAATATTATAGATGCTTTTATTGAATCTAATTTACCAATAGAAATTTTGGAAAAAAATCCAAGTATAATTGAAAAAACAACTGGTGCGAGAGTAAAGAAAATTGCGGATCTTTTAAATGAAAGAATATTAACAAAGAAAATGCTTGAAAAATTTCCAGAAATAATAGCAGTTGGGAAAAATGAAAATATCCTAAGTATTTTAAAATTATTTCAAAATATAAAGATTGAAAAAAAATATTTTGAAACAATAGGCGGAGATATTTTAGCATATGGAGATTCAGCAGAAATAAAGAAGATAATAGTAGTTTTAGAAAAAAATGATTTATTAAAACAAGTAGTAAAAAAATGTCCTAAGGTATTTTATTCAAATACAGCTTCTGTTATTGAAGATATTATAACATTATATAAAAATCCAAAAGAAAAGCTTCGGATTAAGTATATTGAAAAAACATCCAGAAATTTTGGCAGAAACAACTAAAGTTAGAATACAAGCAATAGTAAATATGTTAGAAAGAAATGGTGTAGAAAAAAATGTTATAACAAAAACACCAGAAATTGTATATGTAAATGATACTAAGGAAATTGAAAATATAATAAATAGAATAAAAGGATATGGAATTTCAAAAGAAGAGATAAATAATGCACCAGAAGTACTTATATATGATGAAATATCAGTAAATAAATTATTAAGAAAATTAGAATTTATAACAGCATATGATGATATATTTAAAAATGTTATAAACAATGATTTTAAGGAAATTGTTGCAGCAAATATGCAAAATTTAATAGATTTTGTTGAAGAAATAGAAAAAGGTAATCTTGATAGAAATATAATAGAATTAAATCCTGAAATAATAGCAAAAACTACTCCATATAAGGTGGAAGAAACTATTAGTATTTTAAAAAGCTTAGGGATGGAAGAATATTATACAAAAAATAAACAAATATTATTAATATCAGAACCACAAAAAATATTAGATATTGTAAAAACTTTTGAAGAATTAAATATAGATAAAGAAATTTTAGAAAATCCTATTATATTTTTAGAAGGTGATCCAGAAAATATATATAATATTGTATCTGAAATAGATAAAAGAAAAATGAGTAGAGATATATTAAAAAATACTTTTATACTAATAAAAGGTGAATATGATAATATATCTAAAATATTAGAAAAATTAGAAAATGAACATGTTGATTTAAGTACAAATATAATAAATAAAAGTACAACAATATTATCTGAAAGTACACCAGAAGATTTAGATGAAGTTAAAAAGTTTTTAGAAAGTAAGAAATTATTAAATAATCCAGAAGTTGACATACCAGGAATACTTTTTGCTAAAGGTAAAAAAGAAAATATGGAAAAAGTATATAATTTCTTTGAAGTAAATGGATTATTAAATGAACTTAAAGGAGCAATGTCACTTTTATGCAGACCTATATTAAATATTGAAAAAAATTTTGATTTAGTTATTGAAAATGGAATGGTAAAAGAACTTTTAAATAATATTTCAGTATTAGGTCTAGGTTCAGAAACTATTGAGAAAAGATTGAAATATCTAGAAAAAATAGGGGAAGATAAAACAATACTTGCACTTAAGATGACAGGTGATAAGTTTAATAAGAGATATGATGCAACAGATGCTAAATTAGATGCTGCAATAGAAGATGAATATTATGCACAAAATATTATAGAAAGTAGGTTTTCTGGATATCTAGAAAGAGAAGAAAGAGAACTTAAGAATTTTAGGGAAGAAAAATTCTTTGAAAGTATTATGGAAAATATTTTAGAACTAGGTATTGTAAGAAAGAAATTTGAATATTATAAGTGTGGATATTCATATAGTATGATAAAAATAAAACAAAACCTTAATAAACTTATAACATATGCGGTTGAAGATTTAGGAATAGAAAATATAACAGCAAAAGATAAGATATATATAATTGTTTTATCAGTATTAGGTAATAAGAAAGTTTCAGAAAAAGAAGCAGAAGAAGTATGTAGAAGTATTATAAAGAAGGAAAAAGAAGCAGAAATTAATCCACAATTAGTGGAAAAAGATGTGCATAAAATAAGTGTTACATTAGAAGAAAATAATAAAGAAAAAAATGATGATAAATTAAAAATTGATAAAGAGTTAGAAAGTCAAAAAATTCAAGCAAAAGAAATAGAAAAAGAAGAAGAACAAAAACAAAAATATGAAGAAGTAACATCAGAAGAAGAAAATGATGATCTTTTATCTGAAGAAGATTTTGAAGAATTAGAAGAAATAAGAGAAGATGAAGAAAATAATATTGATGATATACAAGAAGATTATTCTGAAGAAGATTACATACAAGATTTAGAAGAATTAGGAATTGAAAATGATCAAGAAGAAGAAAAATTAGATAATAATACTGAATCAAAAGTTAATAATACAAAATCTATAAGACAATTGAGTAATAATAATACTAATATGCTTGAAAATGTAGAAGATGAAAAAAATAATGTTGAACTAGAAAAAGAAGAGCTATATGTTCAAAAAGATTCAAATTTAGATAAAGAAATATTAGAAGAAGATGATGATATAGAAGATATAAATGGTACATCTAATATAAGCTCTGAGGTAAAAGAAGAAATAAAGAAGACAGAAGAAACAATAGATAAATATAAGATTGATATAGAAGAACTTAAAAGAGAGAGAGAAGAACAAAAGAAATATCAAGAAAACGAAATGTTAAGACTTAGAAAACAATTAGATGATATGAAGGCATCTATACTAAACTTTAAAAAAGAGGCAGAAGAAAGAAGATTAGAAGAACAAGAAAGAAAATATAGAGAAGAAAAAGAAGAACTTTCAAAAATAATTCAAAGAAGACAAGAAAAAGAATTAGAAGAACTTAGAAAAAGAAATGAAGAACTTGAAAAAGAAAGAAAAAGAAGAGAAGAAGAAGATATTCAAAGAAAAATAGCAGAAGAAGCAGAAAGAATAACAAGAGAAGAAATTCTAAAATTGCAAGAAGAGCTAAAACAAAAAGAAAAAATACAAAAAGAATATGAAGAAAAAGTAAAAGAAGATGCAAAAAGAGCAATACAAGAAGCTATTGAAATAGAAAGAATAAAATTAAGTAAAAGACCTATAATAGATTTATCAAAAGAAATAGAAAAAAATGAAGATGTTATTAAAGAAGAAACAATAAAAGAAGAAAATGCAGCAGATGAATATGATGAAATCTCAGAATTAACAGGAGATATGAAAAATGATAGTATTGATGCATATATTGTAAATGATGGTCTAAAAGATGAAAAAAATATTGTTGAAGCAAATAATGATATTGATAATCTAGAAGAAATTGATGAAATAACAGGTAAGAAGGTATTACAAAATAGGAATGCAAAAACAGAAATTAATAGATATCCAGAAAATAATGGAAGTATTAATAATCCAACTGTAAGTTCAAATATAGGTAATACAAATAATTTTAATAATTTAAACAATATGAATAATCAAAATGTTATTAACCAAAATAATAACAATAGTCTAAATAATAATATGTATAATGCTAATAATAATATACAAACACAACAAAATTTGAATATGGAAGCACAAGCATATAATAGAAATAATTTTGGGAATTCAGAAGAATTTAATAGAACAATTGATGCATATTATAATCCAAATAAAAAACCATTCTTTAATCTAGAAGATTATGGATATATATTAAATGCAGTAAATGAAGAAGAACAAAAAAGAATTCAAACAGAAATGAATGAATTATATAAGAGAAAGAAAAATAATTATTATGATGCATAATGATAAAATAGAAGAAAAATTAAGTACACTTCCAGAAAATCCGGGAGTGTATTTAATGAAAAATAGCAATGGAAAAATTATATATGTAGGTAAAGCAGTAGTATTAAAAAATAGGGTAAGACAATATTTTAGAAAAAATGAAAAAACTGCAAGAATTGAAAAAATGGTAAGCCTTATACATGATTTTGAATATATTATAACAGATACAGAAGATGAAGCACTTATCTTAGAATGTAATCTTATAAAAAAATATAAGCCTAAGTTTAATGTATTATTAAAAGATGATAAAACATACCCATATATAAAAGTGGGAGAAAAAAATGGTAAACCTATAATACAGTTAACAAGGAATTTAGTTAAAGATGGTAGTAAGTATTATGGCCCTTACCCATCTGTATGGTCTGCAAAAGAAATGATTAAATATATAAAAGATATATATATGAGTATATTAAATAGGCCTTTTTTAGATGAAACTTTAAAAAATGAAGAAAAAGAAAAAATATATAAAGAAATCAAAAGGGTGTTATCTCGGAAATATTGATAAAGATATTAAAAGATTAAAAGAAAAAATGGAATTAGCAAGTAATAATCAAGAATTTGAAAAGGCAATAGAATTAAGAGATAAGATAATAAATCTTGAAAGAGCAGGGAAAAAACAAAAAGTTTCTAATTTCTTACATAAAAGTATAGATATTATTGGAATAGCAAGAAATAATATAGAAACACATTTAACAATATTTGAAGTAAGAGGAAGTAATTTAGATAATAAGAAAACGATAATATTGAAAGATGTAGAAGATATTGAAGAAGAAGAGATTATAGAAAACTATATAATGCAAACATATGGAGCAAGTGATAATATATTAGATATACCAGAAAAGATAATGCTAAGACAAATACTCCCACATCATGATATTTTGGAAAAAATAATATCAGAAAAGATTGGACATAAAGTTGAAATAATAGTTCCTAAAAAGGGAGAAAAATTAAAATTTGTAGAACTTGCAGAACAAAATTCACAGATATCTTTAAAAAATGCAACAAGAAATGAAGAGATAATATTAAATGAATTAAAAGAAATATTAAGTTTAAGAGATATACCAAGAAGAATAGAAATGTATGATATATCAAATATTTCTGGTGATTATACAGTTGCAGGAATGGCAGTACTAATAAATGGAAAGATATCTAAAAAGGATTTTAGAAAGTTTAATATAAAGGAAACTATAGGACAAAATGATTTTGCTAGTATGAAAGAAATTATAACAAGAAGATTGAAACATACACTAGATGGAAAGATAGGGCTTCGGTAATATTCCAGATATGATAATAGTAGATGGTGGAAAAGGTCAGCTTACTAGTGCAAAAGAAGTATTAAGAAAATTAAATCTAGAAAATATTGCATTAATTGGGCTTGTAAAAGATGATAAACATAAAACAAAAGGAATAATTTCAAAAGAAGGAAAGAATATATCAGAATCACCCAAACTGTTAAAAGTACTTACAAATATGCAAGAAGAAGTTCATAATCTAGCAATAGGATATCATAGAGAAAAAAGAGATAAAGATATAACAAAATCAAAGCTTGATAGTATTAAAGGAATAGGTGAAGAAAAGAAAAAAGAACTATTAAGAGAATTTAAAACAGTTGAAAATATATCAAATGCTACAATAGAAGAACTAAGTAAAGTTAAAGGTATTACAGAAAGAATAGCAAAAGAGATATTAGAAACTTTACATAATTAATATAATGTGTTATACTAAGACTTAGTTACAAAATAAATTTTAGCACAGACTTGTGCGGAAAGAAGGAAAAAAATGAAAAGAAAAAATTTTAGAGAAAGTTTGATTATTCTATGTGTTTTATTGTTTGCATTTGCGGGTATTACTTTTGGCCGGGATTTAGAGGAATCGAAGTATAATAAAAATTTTGTGGTGAAACAGAGTAGGGTAATTAATATTACTAAAAGTACATCAGGAAAGATAGTATATTCATTAGGTAGAGGGACTTATATGATAGAAATATATTCATTAGACAAAGAGTCTACAATGCATCTAGATGATGGGATACTAGACACAAAATTTTCTGATGAAAAATTTGTAGAGCATGCAATAACACCTATAGAAATAAAGGAAGGATACTACAAATTTAAAGTAGTAAATAAAATAAATGCTAAATATAAACATTTTTATAAAACCACTATAAATAGTGGAAAATTGTACATTAAAATAACAAAAATTAAATAAAGGATGTGATTTCGATGAAAAAGCTAATAAGATTGTTTATTGGAATGCTTATATTTTTATTAGTTGGGGTTCTTAGTTTTACTCAAAATTATCGGAATGATAATTTCATAGTTAAGAAAACTAAAATAGTAAAACTTAAGAAGAACAGAAAGGGATATATTTTGTATTCATTGAGAAAAGGTAGATATCGTATAACTGTAGATAATGGAATTACAAGTGCTATAGATCAATATATTTATGGTGAAGCGGAAGAATTTAATCCACTGTTTGAAAATGAAAAGTTAATTTATGAAATTGATACAGATAAAGCTGTTGAGGTATTTAAACAGGAATACAAAACAGATAAAACATCTAAGGTTAAAATCAAAATAGAAAAACTAGAATAAATTTTAAGAATAGAGACTATTTAAGTTTCTATTCTTTTTTTTATGTTTTTATTATATGTTATATATATTAAATTGATGGTAAATTATTGCAAGAAGAAGTGTAGAAATATATAATTATATTAATAAAATAAGGAGTATCTTAGGAGGAAAAATATGAAAAAACATGGATATATAGCAGGTGCACTTTTTAATGAAGGTGAAATAGCACAAAGAATAAGTGAAGGGAAAGCATTAAGAGAAAAAATGCCAGAAGTAGATTGGTATAACCCAATAGAAGCCCCCGTTAACGATAAATCTAAACTACCGTCAGCAAAAGATATATTTTCTTTAGATACAGATTATGTATTAAAATCAGATTATATACTTGCAGATTTATCAAGGGAAGATCTAGGAGTTTCAATGGAACTTGGAATTGCATTAGGTGTTGAGATATCTAGAAAGATAATCGAAAAAGCATTAAAACAAGAACTTGAAAATATGGGGATTTTAGAAGAACATTGTAGTTGTAATCATTCAGAAAAAGAAAAATGTAATAACTGTAATTGTAATAATATAAAAATGAATCTTACAGAAGAAGAAATTAAAAAAAGAAGAAAAATAATTGGAAATGTAAAAGAAAATGTATTAAAAAACATTTCTAAAATGGGAATAAAAGAAAGAAAAATTGTAGCACATAATTCAGATATTAGAATTGCAACAGCAGGAGAATATAATGATATACATATACCATATGGATATAATCAATATGTTATAGGAGGACTTGAAAGTTTTGATATATCAATAGAAAAGAATAGCTCTGATGCAATAGAAAAATTGAAAGATATGTAATATTGTGCTAAACTTATTGTTATAAGTAGAAGGAGAAGCATATGAAACAAACAAATACATTTATACCAACAGAAAGAGAAATGCCAGGATATGCAGAGGCAATTAGTCATAAATATCTTATAAAAGCGGGGATGATAAAACAAATATCAGCAGGAATATATACATATTTACCTTTAGCAAATAGGGTACTTGAAAAAATAAAAGGGATTATAAGAGAAGAACATGAAAAAATAGGGGCAACAGAGCTTTTAATGCCAATACTACAATCAAAAGAATATTGGGAAGAATCTGGTAGATGGAAAAAGATGGGGCCAGAACTTATAAGAGTTAAAGACAGAAAAGAACAAGAATATGCAATGAGCCCAACAGCAGAAGAAATGATAGTACAAGCTGTAAGAAATATGATTACATCATATAAAAATTTACCTATAAACTTGTATCAAATACAAACTAAATTTAGAGATGAAATAAGACCAAGACTTGGACTTTTAAGATGTAAAGAATTTATAATGAAAGATGCATATTCATTCCATATAAGTCAAGAATCATTAGATAAGACATATAATGATATGTATATGATATATTCAAATATATTTGATAGATGTGGATTAAAATATAGGGCAGTAGAAGCAGATTCAGGAAATATTGGTGGAAGTAATACACATGAATTTCAAGCATTGGCAGAAATTGGAGAAGATACTATAGTATATACTGATGAAAGTGATTATGCAGCAAATATTGAAATGGCTGGAGTATCTGAAAAAAATTATCAAATGAATAATGATGATTTAAAAGAAAAAGAATTAGTAGAAACACCAAATGTAAAAACTATAAGAGACTTAGCAGAGTTCTTAAAATGTGATGAAAAAGAAACAGTAAAAGCAATAGCTATAAAAGATGAAAATGGATATTATCTAATCTTATTAAGAGGTGACCATACTTTAAATGAAGTTAAGGTTAAGAAATATTTAGGAATATCTGATTATGAAATGACAGATGTAAAAGAAATACAAGATATTTATTTGTCTTTTGATGGATTTATGGGACCTATAGGACTTGGAGAAAAAGTTAAGATATATGCAGATAATGCTATAAAATATATGAAAAATTATGTAGTAGGAGCAAATAAGGAAAACTATCATTATATAAATGCTAATAATAAGGATTATAATATTGAAGGATATTATGATTTAAGAGAAATCCAAGAAGGTGAAATTGCAGAAGATGGCTCACGGAAAAGTTAAATTTGCAAAAGGAATAGAAATAGGACAAATATTTAAACTTGGAACAATATATTCTGAAAAAATGAATGGAATATATTTAGATGAAAATGGTAAAGCAAAACCATATATAATGGGATGTTATGGTATTGGAGTTTCAAGACTTATAGCTGCAATAATAGAACAAAACAATGATGAAAATGGTATTATTTGGCCAAAAGAAGTAGCACCATATTTAGTACATTTAGTATGTTTAGATATGAAAAAAGATGTACAAAAAGAAACAGCAGAAGAAATATATAATAAATTATTAGAAGAAAAAGTAGAAGTACTTTATGATGATAGGATAGAAAGACCTGGAGTTAAATTTAATGATGCAGATTTAATAGGATTACCTATTCAAATTATAGTTGGAAGAAAAGCAGATGAAGGAATTGTTGAAATAAAAGTTAGAAAAACAGGTGAAAGAGAAGAAGTTTTAATAGAAAATCTATATACAAAATTACATGAAATAATAGAAAATTTAGCATAAAAAAATCAAATATTAAATTTTAGTAAAAAAATGTAATATTAAATAGTAAAAGTTGAAAAACGTTTTTTCTAGTGTTAATATTTATGTATTGAATTAGGAAATTAAATATATAAAGGAGAAACATAAGATGAAAAAGAGAATAGTAACACTTACAATAGCTTTAATAATGTTAATTGGTATGCAAGTATTTGCAACAACAGGATTACCATTAACTCCAAATAATGGGCAATCAGGTGTTGGAACAGGTACAGGTTCAACTTCAAATCCAACAGCATCAGGAACTATAACACCAAACCCAACATCAGGAAATGGTTCAAATACTTCTACAGGTACTGGAACAAGTTCAACTAATCCTACAACATCAACAGGAAGTACAAATAATGAAAGTAATACAGCATCTACAAAGAAGCCAGAAACTTCTTTACCAAAAGCAGGAACAAGTAATGTTGTATTATATGGAGTATCAGTGTTATCAGTTGTAGCAATAGTGTTATATAGAAAAATAACTAAATAATAGCTAGAATAAGTATGAAAAAAGTATAAAGAGAAGGTTTTATAAATTGATGTTTATTAAACCTTTTTTTATTTGTGATAAAAATAATTGATTATAAAGGAGAAAAATAATTGTAATAATATCTTTTGCAATAGGTATATTAATAACAAATATAGTAGGAATTGCTATAAATATAATATATGGAAGTACAGAGAATTATTTACATACAGCAGCAGGATTAAACAAAATGGTAGGAAATTCATTTAATGCAACAATATTTCAATTTGTATTATCAGGACTTCTTGGTATATATTTTGAAGTAACAGCAAAAGTTTGGGAAAAGGGATATAAACCTTTAAAAGCATTTATAATACAATATGTATTAGTAATACCAGTTGCATTACTTGTAGCATATTTATGTTTTTGGATGCAACATACATTTAATGGATTTATAATATATTATATAATATACACAATTATATATATTATTGTGCAATACTTAGTATACTTATATACTAAAAATGCAAATAAATAAGTATTATATGATTAGAAAACTTAGAATAAAAGAATTATAAAAATTTAAAGAAAACTAGGATTATAATACCTAGTTCTTTTTTTGAGGTAGTTATGTTGTTAAATTTACATGAATATATAAAAAAAGTTAAAAATGGTGAGAAGATAAAGAAGAGAGATATTGTATTAGAATTTGAAGAAAATGAGATATATGAATATTTAGATGATGTTAATATAAGAAATATTATACAAGATATATTAGATAATATATGTTTAATAGAAATAGAGATGAAAACTATTAAAGATTATAAGATCCGGAATGTTTGAGAATTTAAGAAGAAATAATTATGGAAATATACAGGTAAGAATATATTTTGAAGATTTGGATATAGTTGAACATTATTTAACAAGATTTGAGAAAGCATTAATTAAAGTAAAAATAGTGGGTGAGAAATTAAAAAGACACATAAAAAGAAATAGTATATATAGTGATTTAGGCAAAATATGTGTTGTATATAATTATATATTTAATAATATTTTGTATGATTATGAATATTCAGAGCTTGATAGAAAATCAAGAAATATAGGATTTAATAATTTGAGCGCACTAGAAAAAAGAAAAATTTTTAGGTCACAAACATTAGAAGGGATATTTACTAAAAAGACAGTTTGTACAGGATTTTCATATATATTTAAAATGTTATTAGAATATCTAGAAGTAGAATCAAATATATGTATAGGATATTATAAGATAGGAAAAGAAAAAGAAGTACCACATGCATGGAATCAAGTTAAGATAGATGGTAATTGGTATAATATAGATATTTCATATGGAATAGAACATTATGATGAATATGAAAAAATAGAAGAAGGTAAGATACTTAAATACTTTCTTTTATCTGATGATAAATTTTATAAAAAATATATAATCTCTAAGATAGGAATGAAGAATAAAAATACAAAAATGAAGGTATATATTTGTGATAAAAGTTATAGTAGAACTAAATTAAAAAATATATTTAAACACATTAAAGATTTATAGGATTTTAATTTTGCTATTAATTTTGTTATATAGTTTAATAACATGATTTGAAAAAAATGTGAAAAAATGCTAAAATATTAAAGAATTAAGTGAAAGAAGGAAATATGAGAAGAAACGAAAAAATAAGAAATATAGCAATAATAGCCCATGTTGACCATGGAAAAACAACACTTGTAAATGAATTATTAAAACAAAGTGGTGTATTTAGAACAAATGAACAAGTAGATGAAAGAGTAATGGACTCAGATGCACAAGAAAAAGAAAGAGGGATTACAATTTTAGCTAAAAATACATCAGTAATGTATAAAGATATAAAAATAAATATAGTAGATACTCCAGGACATGCTGACTTTGGTGGAGAAGTAGAAAGAGTACTTAAAATGGTTGATGGTGTACTTCTTTTAGTTGATGCATATGAAGGGACAATGCCACAAACAAGAACAGTACTTAAAAAATCATTAAGTTTAGGATTAAAACCTATAGTTGTAGTAAATAAGATTGATAGACCAGGAGCAAATCCAGAAAAAGCAGTAGATGGGGTATTAGAACTGTTTATAGAACTAGGAGCAGATGATGACCAACTAGATTTTCCAGTAATATATGCATCTGCAAAAAATGGTATATCAAAAGTGAAAATGGAAGATCCAGATAGTGATATGACACCACTTTTTGAGTCAATTATAACAAATATTGATGCACCAAATTGTGATATGGATGGAACACTACAAATGCTTGTTTCAAACATAGATTATGATGATTATGTAGGAAGAATTGCAGTAGGTAGAGTTGAAAGAGGAACAATTAAAAAAGGAATGCAAGTTGCAATTTGTAAAAGAGATGATAAGATAGAAAAAGCAACTATTACAAAGATAGAAGTATATCAAGGATTAAATAAAGTTACAGTAGAAGAAGGGCAAGCAGGAGATATTATAACTCTTTCAGGAATAAATAATATAAATATTGGGGAAACAATATGTGATGAAAATGCAATTGAAAAGATTGATTTTGTAGATATTGATGAACCAACAGTTTCTATGACATTTAGTGTAAATAATGGGCCTTTTGCAGGTAAAGAAGGTAAGTTTATAACATCAAGACACTTAAGAGATAGACTTATGAAAGAAGTTGAAAGAAATATTTCATTAAGAGTAAAAGAAACAGAATTTCCAGATTCTTTTGAAGTTGCAGGAAGAGGAGAACTTCATTTAACAGTATTAATAGAAAATATGAGAAGAGAAGGATTTGAGCTTATAGTATCAAGACCTAAGGTTATAATGAAAGAAATAAATGGAGTATTATCAGAACCAATAGAAAAAGTAGTTATAGATGCACCATCTGAAACAATAGGATCAGTTATAGAAAAGATGGGAAGAAGAAAAGGTGAAATGATTGATATGAAACCAGGTGAAGGTGATTTTACAAGAGTAGAATTTTTAATACCAGCACGCCGGACTTATAGGATATAGAGCAGAATTCTTAACAGATACAAGAGGAAATGGAACACTTAACCATGTATTTGAAGAATATGCACCATATAAGGGAGATATACAATCAAGAACAAGAGGAACAATTGTAGCATTTGAAAATGGTAAATCTGTAGCATATGGATTATTTAATGCACAAGACAAAGGGGAACTTTTAATAGGACCAGGTGTTGATGTATATGAAGGAATGATAGTAGGTATAAATTCAAGAAATGAAGATATAGCTATAAATGTATGTAAAGAAAAACATTTAACAAATACTAGAGCATCAGGGTCTGATGATGCACTTAATTTAGTTCCACCACTACAATTTTCATTGGAAAAAGCCATTGAGTTTATAGCAGATGATGAAAATGTGGAAATAACTCCAGAAAATATACGTTTAAGAAAGAAAATTTTAAATAATAAAGAAAGAGAAAGAGTAAGTAGAAGTAAAAAATAATAATGGAAGAAAAATATATAAGAAGAGATGATTATATAACTAAATATTTAAAAAAAATGGAAGTGTTTGCTAAAAATAATAATGTACCAATTGTTAGAAAGCAGACACTTTCTGTCATATTAGATTTAGTTAAAAATAAGGTTGAAGAAAAAGAAAAAAATAAAAAAGGAATACGAATATTAGAACTTGGTACTGCTATAGGATATTCAAGTATAAATATGGCAAGTATAGATAATAATATTGTGATAGATACTATTGAAAAAAGTAAAAAGATGTATGATATTGCTAAAGATAATATTGAAAAAGTGGATATATGTGAGATTGATGTAAAAAATAGAATCAATATGTATTTAGGAGATGCATTTAAATTATTACAAGAAACCACTGAAGATGAGCTAGGAAAAAAAGTAAATATTTGTAATAATAAATATGATATTGTGTTTATAGATGCAAATAAGAGTAAATATTTAGATTATTTTAATATATGTAAAGATCTTTTAAATTATGATGGGATTATCATATTAGATAATGTTCTTTTTTTAGGATATGTACTTCGGAGACTATAATGAGAAAAAACATAGAACAATAGTAAGACATTTAAGAGAGCTTATACAAGAAGTAATATATAGTGGTAAATATAATGCAGAACTATATGATATAGAAGATCGGATATATAATATATAGAAAATAGTATTTAAAAGAAGAAGGAAAGAAGTATGAAAATAATAGGAATTGGTGATTTAGTATTAGATATATATATGAATGAAAGCAAGATTAGAGGAATTACAGGAGGTATGTCATTTGCAAATGTTATATATAATATAACTAGATTGTTAGAAAATTATAATAATAGTTGTAATACTAATAATGAAGATAAAAAGATAGATTTTGAAACAATTATATATGGTGTGTGTGGTAATGATATTCCAGGTGATATTATTATAAAAGAATTAAAATCAGGAAATATAAATACATCATATATTACTAGAAAAGATAATAAAAAAACAAGAGAATTTTATATGTATTTAGATGAAAATGATAATTTTTTAACAAGTAAGAAGAAAAATTATATTACAAAAAAAGAATCTTGGTATAGCTCAAGTTTACTAAAGGGTGATGTCCCAGAAGAGTTACTTTCTAAAGATAATATATATGTATTTCGGAAATGTTAGCAAAAGCTTTAGAGAAATAATGGATATAATAGAGGAAAAAGAAGGAAAAATATGTTTAGATTTAGGACATATTGCTGCTTTTAGATATGTATTAGTACCAGATTTAAAAGAAATGCTTACAAGAAAGTATTATATGGTAAACCTAAATGTAAAAGTTGCTAACTATCTTGTAAAAAGATTCGGATATACAGATTATAAAGAACTAAAACAAATATTTTTGACAGATATATTGATAATAACTAAAGGAAAAGAAGAAATAGAGATAATAGGTAAAGATTATGATTATATACTAAAAAATAATAATATAAATTATAATGAAAAAGATCCAACAGGAGCAGGTGACTTATTGTTTTCACATTATATTGTAGCAAATATTATAAAAAATAATAAAAGAGAAAATGGGGGAAATATTACTAAAAATAAGGGAGATAATGTAATGTTTACAAAACAAGAATTAGAAGAAATATATGATAATGCAAATAAAGAAATATATAATCTTGTATCAAAATTAGGTGCAAGGATTGGTGTTGAGGTAAAGAAACCTAATGAAGAATTTTTAAAAATTGAAAATAATACAGATGGTGAAGAAAAAATTTCAAAAGAAAGAAATATACATAAACTAAAAAATGCTATTGATAAATTAGAAGAAAGAGTAGAAAGTGCATTATTAGCCTATAATGAAAAATCAGAAGCAGGAATAGAATTATTGAAAGACTTAGAAGATAATAAAAATCAAAAATATATATGTATAGGTTCAGGAGGTTCAAGTATACCATCAGAATATACAAAAACAATTATTAATAATACTTTTGGAGTTGATATACAAACAATGTTTCCTAAAGAATATTTAGAAACAAATACAGAAAAATATATGGAACATTTAAATCTAATATGTTTTTCATATTCAGGAAGTAGTCCTGAAATAGTTCAATTATTAAATGGTAAGTATAATAAGGCATATATTGTGACAAAAGCAAATGAAGAAGATTTGAAAATTAGTTTAAAGGAAAGCAATGTAGATATATCTAAAATAAGGATAATATCATATAATAATCAAAGTACAAAAGAAAGAGGATTTCTTTCTATAGAAGGAATAATAGTACCATCTTTGATTATACATATGTTAATAAAAAATATAAAAAAAGAAGAAATGTTAAAAGTATTTAAAGAACAGTTAGAAAAACAAAGAGAAAAGGTAGGAAAATATTTTAAGGAAAATAATGAACAATTAAAAAAAGCATTTAAGAAAAATAATATTATAGATATATATTATGATAATTATACAAAGCCTATTATGTGTGATTTAGAATCAAAAATAGTAGAGACAGGGATATATAGGTGTGCAACACATGAAAAGAAAAACTTCTCACATGGAAGATTTATAACACTTGAAAAATATCCATCAGATGTACAAATATATTTAAAATCAAAAAGAGATACAAAATATGATAATGAATTATTAAAATATTTAAAAATATATAGTAAGGACCTTATAATATTAGAATCAGATGAAGAGAATGATAATGGAATATTAGAATTATTAATATATTCACAATTATTCATATATGAAATATCTAAACTTTTAAAAAAAGACCTATCTAATCCAGATTATTCAGAAGATAGTATGAAAATATATAGGTATAATAAGGAGATAATATAATAAATAATAATAAAAGGAAAACCCTAACAAATTATTACATAACAATTTGTTAGGGTAATGTATTAGATTGAATTTGAATTCATCAAATCCCGAATCCGATCATTTAAATGTTTCAAGGAATAAGCTTGATAATTGTCGGATAATTTGATCTTCGTATTATCCATGAAATAAAGCATAAGCCTATACGGTCTTTTTGAAAAATATCTCCTAGTTGATTTAACCAGAGAGATGTTGATATATTGGTCCTCTGCCCAGATAGACATATTTAAATTTCTAAAGAATTCAAACATGTCTAATGAATCCCAATTACTTTTTAAAACTATAGTATTGTGTGTAGTTACAAAAATTATTTCTTTGTTACTATGATCCTTCCAAAATCTTTTTACGTTTTTGGGGGATAACCCATATTTTTTTAAATTCTCATCTAGAATCCGTTGTTTTCCTTTGATAATTCTTTCAAAAATCTTTAGCATTTCAATCATTTCCTTTCGAATTTGAAGAGTTTAATTTTGATTTGTAATCACTCTTCATAATATAAATTTTTATGAGTATAGAATATTATAATAATATCAAAAAGTCAATAATTGTAAAGAAAAAGATATTATTAGAATTATAGAGTTACAATACATATGAGACAATAAATATAAAAAAAGAACACCTTGTGTAAAATAATAATAAACAACAACACACAAAGGAGTTCTTATGAATAATATAACACAAATAATAGAATATAGAAAGAGCGTAATTAAATATGTGAAAAATAAAGGTGTACCAAAAGCATTAGAAGAATTTAATGTAAGTAGAGCAACAATATATAGATGGATAAAGAAGTTTGATGGTACAAATAAATCACTTTTAGATAAATCAAGAAGACCACATAGTCATCCTAATCAACATACAGAGGAAGAATTAAGAAATATAAAAAATTATAAAGCAAAGAACAAGAAAAAAGGTTTAGTAATGCTTTGGCTTAAATTAAGAGAAAAAACAGGTTATTCTAGAAGCATAG
>ERZ772986.680-NODE-680-length-20606-cov-7.765656_pt1 | contig 20606 bp, 15 predicted proteins | sample MGYA00511898_ERZ772986 | MGnify/ENA primary metagenome ERZ772986 (study PRJEB29015, sample SAMEA2737934) | human oral metagenome | biome: human oral; feature: human-associated habitat; material: dental | place: China | collected 2148 ... | reverse complement strand
TATTCTACAACAGGAGGGATTTTTATTCACTGTCCGTATTTTGGGGTGCAGTCCACTTTTAACAGGCAAGACGCCCCCCTGATGACAACGTTCGGAATATAAAGCCTGCCTACTCGGCTACAAGATGCAATTCGCCAATATAGCGACAGTTAGCAAGCAAATTAAAAGGGGCTCGCGACATCTACCATCTGCACCGCTTAGAAAACGGCATTGCGGCGATCCATGATCACATAGCCACTTTTCATTGACCTTCACATTGTCTTCCGTCAAATATTCCAAAAACCTTTCCAATGGCACAGCTCAAGCCTTCAGTTCCTTAGTGAAAGTGCCTTCCTTCGGACTTGCATTCTTGGGGCAACTGCGCTTTTTCAAGACTTCCCGTGACCTTTTTCTATGCCTCGCGCCATGTAGCGCGGCACCTCATTAACGGCTTCCAGTAGCCACTGAACAATGTGGAGCGGGCGTTGCGGAAAGATTCTCGAGGCGTGGGGTTAAATCTAAGTCCAAAATTTCACTTTCCCCACCATATCATCCTTGAGAACGAGGAGCAAACAAGAATACAAACGGACTGCTTAGCGAATATTTTCCCAAAGGGCAAGACATTACCAACATACCAAATGCATACATTTAGGAGACGTTTAATAGTCAAATCGACGGCTACGCGTAAATCCTAGGATAAAGAACTCCGTATGAGGTCTATTATTCAAAGACGTTGCATGTGGCATGATAATTCGCTGGGCTAATAAATACATCAACAGCTCGTTTAGTCTTTTTCCCTTCTGGATTGGATTCGATTACCTTAAAAGTAACTGTTTTATGATTTATTTGACCTAGCTTTATGTGCGGATTATCTGCTTGATGTAGAAAAATATCTCCCTCACCTCTTACCATTTCAATAAATCCATAATCTTTACCATTCCTATCCTTTCTTATAAAACTTACAACGCCTAAACTATAATCTGAACTTCGACGTAGAGAATTCTTTTCCGAATATTGAACAAGCAATTCCTTGAATTCTTTAACATCCTTTATTCCATCAACACTCCTTCCTAATTTTTTCCATTCGTTTTTTGTATATTCGAAAAGTTGTATAGCACGTTCAAAAATACATTTGTTATCATATATATCTTTCATGATTTTTTTGCAATATTTCTCACATTCATTTTCTTTATGTGGGCAATTCAAAGCAACCTGAAGATAAGAAACCATAAGAATATGATATTCGAACGCTTTGTATTTACTATATAGCCAATAATTTTCATACATGAATTCCCTCAGTTCATACTCTAAGAAGGCCACCGTGTAATATTTCCATAACGACTCTTCTTTTTTAAAAACAGTATTTTGGAACTTCTGTAATAATTTAACCTCATGATGATAAGCTTGATCAGGAGATTTTAAAAACACACCTACATATCCTTTCAATAAATTCTTTAAGCTAAATTTTTGTTTCTGTTTGATATCAGTCCTACTTGCATATTGTTTTGCTCTTCTTTCATAATAAAACTTAATACCAAGTAAATTATCAACCGCAGGAAAAAAATCTTCTAAATCCTTATGATAAGTCTTCATCGCCTCAAAAGCTTCATTATATACAATATTCTGCTTATTAGTTCCTCGAACAATTTGGGCTATTAGTTGCTCATTCTTTGTAGCAATAATCTTTACACTAATAGGAACCCGCGCTAGATTCCTTCCTTTCTGCCCCATACGATATATAACATTACTTGTCTGACAACCATTGACAATTTGTGGATTAATCAAGGTTAACCTTCTGTTATTTTCTTTATATTCATCACAAACAATGGTAATTCCATTATTAAGTAACGCAAAGGTCTCTGGTTGAGTTTCAATAGTTTTTTCAATCTCCTTATTAATACTTGTCTCACCTTGGTAATCACGAACATTATCATCGAACAAATTAACCCGTAACAAACCATCTTCGGTAGACAAAAACCGATTAAAACTATCTGCACTACAAGCTACTAAACAAGAATTATCTACACCATCAACACTATCCAACGTCATCTTGCTAGAAGTTTCGATGACTCCAGTATATTCATTCTCATTCATATCACATATATCTTTTAATCTACGGCTACCAATGATAGAAATAGCATCTTCCACTCGGTCATAACGTTGAATATCATTGACAATCGTAAAAAATTGTGCGTCAGCATCTTTCACATGTTCATAATTTTCTTCTTCATTTAACATTACATAATAAAGACGAAATGTTGGATTATTTTCCCAATCTAAACGCTCGTCAGATAGTATCCTTTTTTTTAATTCGAGGAACGTCTTGATTTTATTATTCGTTGGTTGTAATTGCTTATCCGATAAAAATGCAGCGACTCCAGTTAGGAATTTTTGGTATGAACCAATATCAAATCTTAATTGGAATTTAGATTGTATAAAAATAAATTCCACATTGATTCGTCTGCTTTGCAACAAATCATCTAAATATTCGGCCTGTTCCAGCAGTGCTCCATTTATTTTTATTGCTATCCCATCTATTCCCATATCATTGGATTGCCCTACTGATACAAACGATAAAAGTTCTGTACTTCCTTGAAATGCTCGATAATCATGTTCATGCAATATGTTGTAATTAACAAAATATTCGAATGCCTCTTCTTCAGATTTTTCTTCCAACGAAAATTTTTGTATAAACTTTTTCAATTGACTCTTTATAACAGGTTTCAAATTCATAATAACAACTCCTCCTCGTATAATATATTTTGTAAGCAAGACAACATCGCCTTGCCTACGAAAAAACCTTCTAAAAACAGAGTCTCCCGATGTTACAATACTCCTTAGAGAATTGTGACCATGGTCACATCTTACTTCTCCAGCAGCGCCACAAGGCGACTGCTCTGAAAGCTTGACGCCTGCCTTGATCGTCAAATGCCGCTTACACAGGTGTTGGTAAGAACGATTTCGTTAACGCCTTTGTCCTTGCAGATTTTGCCCGCGTCGGCAGAATTACCAACAAGCCTTAGCATGGAAGCCATTTCCTTGCTCTGCAACGACTGACGCAGCATCGTCTGCACTTGGCCAAGTCTTTAAGGAAGGAACAGGCGTATATGCTCTCGAACATCTTCCTGAAGTTCAGCGAGTTCTCTTTGCTCGACGACGAGCAGCAACCCTTTTCCGATCGGTTCGTCAAAACGGCGCCTTCTGTCTTGACGAATTTCCTTTCTACGGAGGAAATCGTGGATATGCCGCTCGATGCACTCATCCGCCACATTTGCGAAAAGGGACGCAACCATTTCCAAGACCCCGAAGCGACGACTTCCCTCTACAGCAGCGATCAAGGTGGTCAACAAAGCGATTAAGAAGACGCTCAAGGAGTTTGACCCTGCGGCTTACCAATGCTCGCTCTCCATACCGGGCATAGATCCCGTCATGGCTGCCGAAATCCTTTCGGAAATCGTTGGATCGATGCGTTCAAATCGCAGGAGTCTTTGGCGAAATACACCAGCCTTATCTGGCGTGAAAATCAATCCGGCAATTACCGTGCCGATGATACACCGATATCCAAGGCGGAAAACACGCATCTGCGTTATTACCTCCTTGAGGCATCGATCCATGTCAAGAACCATTACCAAGAATTCGCTACATTTTACCAGAAGAAATATGCTGAAGTGAAAACGCATCAACACAAATGCGCACTCACTCTTACCATTCAAAAATTCATCCAGCCGATTTTGGAATCGCTAGTTAAGCATCAGCTCTACTCTTCAAATAGAGTAATACAAGCTTAATATAACGAATATATTTTTCCTTTTTCGGATTTCTGAAAGAACTTGTGTTAAGTGTGTCCTTTTTCTGGCAACCTATATGAATTTATTGCAAAAGGGGGCTTGACATATTACCATATCCTAAGCCTTTAATTCTATGGAGCAGTTTCTTTTTCCTGCATAGCACACACCACTCCGTCACCTTCCCCACACAATCTTATCCTCCGCATCGATATCCTCACCTGTCTGAATCTCCATCACCTTCAGCAGCGTCTCAGCGCGTATCGTATGAAAAGACCCCCTCGGGATACGCACCGTCTGCCCCTCGGCGACGGCAAATTCATTGCCATCGAGCTTCACCCAGCCGCGACCCTCGATCACCGTCCATGTTTCATCACGGCGCTCATGCAAATGATAGGTGAGCGCTCGCCCCGGACTCAGTGTAATCTTGATGGTCAGGCTCTCCGTCTCCGCATCGACAATCTGAAACTCGCCCCATGACTTTTCCGTATACATCACCGGCGTATGAAGCCGCTCTGCATAGGGCTTCATTGCGCTGGATCGCTCCTTGTCCGAAACGAGGATGCCTTCCGGACTCGCTGCCACCACGACATCCTTCAGTCCCATGCAAAGGATAGGTATCGGCAACGTATTCACTACATGAGCATTCCTGCAAGTCTCGTCCATCGTGACGCGACCGATCGTATGCTCCGGCATCACCTCAGCGAGCGTGTTCCATGTGCCTATGTCAAGCCAAGTGCCACTGTAGCGCTGAACTGTAATATTTTTCTCTTTCTCGACCACAGCATAATCAAAGCTGATCTTGGAAAGCTCTTCATAGCGGTTGAAAAGATCCTCGTAATCCGTATAATCCAGCAACTCACGAGCCTTATCAAGCGCATAGCCAAGCTTGAACGCGAAGACGCCGCTGTTCCACAAAGCGCCCTGATCGATGTATTCTGCAGCCTTCTCCTTATCCGGCTTCTCTTTGAACGACTGCACCATGCTCTGCGGCTCTTGCGAAACAGGCATGATATAGCCATACTTCTCGCTCGGATACGTCGGCTCGATTCCCATCAAGACAAGATTCGCAGAACCTTCTCTCTCAGCTTCCTGAAGCAACTGCACAACGGCATGAAAATATCCCTCATCGACATAAGGATCGGCAGGGCAGATTGCCACAGCTTCATCGAGAGGAATACCGCGCACTTCATGCAGATAGGCGGAAACCAACGCTATCGCAGGAAACGTATCACGCCGGCACGGCTCTACCGAAATATTCACACCAGAACCAAGCTGGCGGCGAATCAATGAGACTTGCTCGCGACCTGTCGCAACCGTAATGGGCGTATCCGGCGCAACGCACTGCACTTGGCGGCAGACACGCTGAATCATCGATTCCAGCGACCCATCCTCGCGCCTCAAAATACGAAGAAATTGCTTGGAATATAACTCATTAGACAACGGCCACAAGCGTTTGCCTGCACCACCTGAAAGCAGGACGATCTGCATCTCAAATTCACTCCTTATTCTCATACGAACCATCTAATCGTTCTTGAAAAATACATGCCTTAAGACAAGAAGAGGCATAAAATCGCATTTCTTAGTACAGAAGATATTAGGAAACCACACCGCATTATTTCCCCTAACTAGATTTGGGATGAACTTGTTCGTTTTGTTATTGCAATTAGCTATGGCTACAAAATTCAATCTACCGATAAAAAAGTATTTTCTTTAATAAACCTATTTGGTTTATTATTTTTACAATAACGATTATTATCTCCATGATAATAGCTGCTACAATAAATGTTGCTATCACTTCCGTTATTATCCCGTACATATATAACGGATTGACCCCCGTAGACCTCACATAATTTTGATATATTGAACCCATTATCATCTCTAAAAAAACTATTTGAATCAGATAAATCTCTAAAGTATATCTACCTCGTTTAAGCGCCATTTTATAGAGTAAACCTCCACCTCCGTAAGACATCATCTTATGTATCACGCGCATAAATATATACGATCCTGAAAAACCTAAAAATATCTTTAATATATCGATATTCAATATCTCCATTAAAGAAAATTTATGATAATTAATTGTAAAAAGATTTGGTTCACATGACATATTTTCGAATAAATAAAAACAGAGTGCATACACCGGAACCGATATATATATATATATATTACTATTTATTTTATTTATACTATACTTATGCATGCAATAACCCGTAAGAAAAAATAAATACATAAATATTCCGCTATTTCCACCATATACAATAATCGAACATGGAATACTGAATAAAAAATACTTTATATCATATTTAAAATTACCACTACAGAAAAGCGATGTTACTATTATGATAATCGTATTTATTACTAATGCTCCTAAAAACCATATATTATAAACACTCTTAATATAAGCAATAATTAAATTAAAAATATTATTATACGTATTTCCAATAAAAAATATACTGACTAATAATTTCAATCCTCCAAAAGTAAGCATTGGCATTATTAATGCGATTATCCTGCTAGATAACTTAATCGATATATATTTTTTTATTGATAAATTATTAATCGACACAGAAAGAAAATATCCACAGATACCCATAAAAATTGGCATATGAATTGTATATATTAGGCAATATACAATATCATTGCTTGGATTTTGTAGCATACAAGTCTGTTGAATAACATGTCCCCACAAAACTAAAAACATAGCTACATATTTCACAATATCAAAATACGGATTTCTCTGTTGCATTCAATCAACCCATTTCTAACAATTCTACTTGATGCACCCAATCATATCAAAATCCATTGATTCGTCATATTCTATCAAAAGAAATACACTAAAGTGAACACACATCAGCACAAACTTGATGCCTATTTTGTACTAACCTTTATATTAAACTTTACCCCCAGATTAAATATATAATCATACCATCCTAATTTTTTTACAAGATAGACTCCCCCTAAGATACTACTCAACGTAAACGTCGTAACAAGTAAACAATAAAATAGTGCACTATCCGTTTGTTTTAATATTATAAATTTAAATATTGCTACTATAAACGGGTGTAATAAATATATAGCTAGACACTCTTGTCCTAGCAACACAAATAATTTGTTTGACAGTTTTTTTTCGTTCGATATAAAGACCATATAGAAGAACAAAACCCATGAAACAGAAACCATGGTTTTTAACAGAACGTTATCTGGCCAAAAATTCAAATTCACCAAACCGAACGTAAGTACCAATATAATATATTTAACATTTAAAAGCATCTTTTTCGTGTAGAAAAGGCATCCCAATGCAAAGAAAAACATGTGCATACATACTTTGTTTAAGTCCAGAGGCAATATTACTAATTGAGAAAATGATGAAACCATCAATAGTAAGATCATGAATTTATTATCAATATAATTAAAAGAAAATCTATCCATGCAAGGGAATATAAAGAAAAATATGATCAATACATGCAAAAACCAAAAAACAGAAATGGGATTGAACGGAATCATTAATAAATCATATATACCAACAGGTTCTTTTACACTGCCTCCTGCAAACATTTTTAATATTCCTAATAATAAACTGAATTCTATATATAAAACAATCAAATTCATCTCTTTATTCAATAACATTTTCCAAAAATCTCTTGCATGAACCCTCTTAATCCATGAAGATTTATATAAATATCCAGACACCAAGAAAAACAGATGCATATGGAACGAATATATCCAATCAAATATAAGCGTCAAACTCTCATTACTTGAAAAAAATACATTACTATCAATCATAGACTGTACTACATGCCCCAGAACAACTAAAGATATTAAAAAACCTTTCAAAGAATCAACCCACTGCATTCTCACATCAACACATCCCCTACAAGCACTACATAGAACATACTACTTATAACTAGCTTGCTTAGTAAGCCTTTCTTATTGAAATCCAAAGCCAATGCCTTATCCATTTGGTATTCACTAACAAATGATCGACAAAAAGAAATCATAACAAACAATATACAATAGTAATATACAGAGGCCTCAAGCATCCATAGCGAAAAAAAACACATATTACTAAGCAAAAAAAAGGAAATATTAATATAAAGAATTTGCTTTTCTTTTCGTATTGCCTTGAGAACTGGATTTAATAATATCGCTATTCTTCCGTCAAACACACAAAGAGGAACAAGCACGCCAAAATAGAACACAGCTTCTTCATATTGAGGTAACCAAAGGATAAGAATCTTTCGCGCAATGAAATACAATATAAAAACAACGAGAAGAACTAAATCCACCCTTTTCCCATATTGAATAATAATCTCTTTCATCTTTTCCTGATCTAACCGCTTAAGAGCAGGAAAGAGCACCAAACCTATTTGATTTACGCAGGTAATCATTAATAATGTGAGCGACATAGCAAAAGAAAATTTACTAAACACCTCTATGCCCCATGTATTTTCAATAAATAATCGACCTATTCCAAACATCATATATATTGAATAGTCTGCCACCATCAAAAACAGCCCTGCTTGAATAATCGGCCATACATGCCATACTCTCAGATTTACATCAGCCACAGGATGATTCACAAAAACCTGTTTGTTATAATACAACAAAAATAAGCCTCGAAAAAAATGAGCTATTATATACGCCCCTATATAATAGATATAATCAACAATACCTCCAAAAATCAATATAAAAAAACTACAAATTGTCATAAGATTTAATAACAGTACTGTAAATAAATTATCTTTTATCCTATTTGTAGCTTGCAATATATAACTAAAAAAAGTCCCTGTGTTTATAATAAATAATCCTATAAGCAAACTGTAAAACACGCGCGCTTTATCAGGGTTTACAACAAAAATCTGTATAAAGCCAGCGCCAATGACAACAAATACTACAGCGGCACATAACCATTTATAAAAAATATAGCGAACTAACGCCTTATCTATTTCAGCATAAATTTTTCCCCCAAAATGTAAATATAATCCAGTACCTGCCCCAAACAAAAGCAGTTCCAAACATCCTGCAAAAAAAGCAAAATACTGCCAATACCCAAAACTTTCTATACTCAAGAATTTGGGTACAATCAATCCTGCAACAAAACTATTCATCAATGTAGTTATATGCACCAACAAAGCAGCTTTTATGTTAGATTTAAGTGTTGACACTAGGCTTATTATCCTTCCCCATTAATTTCGAGCTAATAAAATAACCAAGCCCATGAATTACGATAAACACATAGACGCTCGTCCAATTAGCAGAAATCATAAAAAGTGATGATACTGCGTACAGTTTAAACATTCTCGAATAGGCATATGCTACATCCATTTTTTTATACAAAGCTTTTCCCAGCAACTTATTGGTAGCTCCCAATAAGTTGCCTATAATAAAACCCGTTATAACAACACCAAATATCCCAAAATTAATATAGCTTTCTCCAAACACGCCCGTTCTTAAACCAAAATGCTCAAACTGAATTCCTGCATAATAATTTGTTATATCACCTATTCCATATATAACTCTATATTCAAACAAAGAGCTCGGAATAAAGCCCAATAATGCAGATAAATATGTTTTACCATACAAAAAGGAATCGTTAAAACCCGTCAAAACCCAAGCAAAATCCCTAAGATCCGAAAATGTATTTCCGTAAAGCACTTCCCCCAAAAACATCAATACAGGATCTTGATTTACATTATAACTATCCGAAACCGCAGTACTTCGCAATAAAGATAACAACACAGTAATCGAAAACAAAATCAACGCTCCAAAAATAAAAGTATGCACTCGTATTTTTTTTCCGCACATGAAATATATAGTAGCACTCGTTATTATGGGGATGATTAAAGTCGATCGATTTCCCATCAATATAGGAATAAATAACAAAGGAATTAATAAGGCAAGCCTTCTCATAGTGATTTTTTTTATCAATAGAATAAATATTATTAAAAATGCTATCGTTGCATAAGACATGATTAAATTCAAAAATAATCCTACAGACGGTTGTATGAAACGCACTCCTCTAACGTTAAAAATATATTCCGGATGCTCCATACATATTACAATTAAAACCAATAATAGCAGAAAATTACATACACCGATAAAATATTCAAACCTATAATTTTCAATATTACTCTTTATTATTCTTTCGAAATATCCATCACTAACTGGCAAAAGCGGAGAAAATCTTGTTCCTAATACCATGGAAATAAATCCAAGGATCGAGATCACATATGCTGTATCTACTTTCCCCATAATCCAAAATATATCTTTGCCTACAGATATCACATTATAATACGATCCACTAAACGGATACATAATCAGTATTGGAAGAATAATATATATAAAGTAGAATCCTGTCATATAATCCATAAAAATGCCTGTTCTCTTATACTCCCGATACCATCTAAAAGAACATATCAGCAAAAGAGCCAGATTGAAAATCATCAACATACCGTTAAAACTCATTGCACCATCCATAAACTCAAAAGTATCCATAGCATTACTCATAAGTTTATCTACGCAACCTTTCTCTTCGCCAAACGGTTCAGTTCCCACAACATAAACTTCTGAAAGCTAAATAATTTTATCTATCTCACATCTTAGCTTCTTTGCACTTTTCTTCCACGAATACTCCTTTACCTTATCCATCCCCTTGCAAATAAGATCCTGATATAGCCCTTCATTCTGAAAAACAGCATCTATTTTCTCAGCGATATCTGATGGGTTATATGGATCACAATAAACAGCACTCTCTCCATAGATTTCTGGCAAGGCAGTCATTTTTGATAAAATAACTGCACATCCATTTACCATTGCCTCTAAAGGAGGTACTCCAAACCCCTCATAAAAAGAAGGATATATAAAGCAATCTGCCACTTTATATAACGTAATCAATTCTTCATCAGAAACATATCCAACATACTTAACATCGTTCATATATTTATCAATCTCTGTTTGAAACTCTGCTGTATTACTTCCACCAGCAATAATTAACTCAACTGAATCCGTCTTTAAATACCTCATGGCCTCAACGATTGCTTTAAAATTCTTATTAGGGCTCAGACTACTTACTGCTAACAATATTTTCTTAGAACGATCAATCTTCCACTTTTCTATAAAGTTATCAAGAAAAATATCTTGCTGCAAGTGAGGCGGGCATGCACAATGAATAACTGATATTTTATCCGTTGGCACATCAAAATACTTAATCAATTCATGCCTAGAAAAATTTGATACCGTAAATATTTTCTTTGCATTTTTTACCGTTTTTCTATACACAAACTCATGCCATTTCCTAAACTTATATGTGTAATACTCGGGATGCGCCATTATAGCAACATCATGAATAAAAACAACTTGATTCCTCTTGAACATCGGCGCCATATCACAAAAATTTATCAGAAAGCCATCGCGGGAATATAACGGTAACTCAAACTGTTCCCAAAAATGCCCTCTCAAACTTCCCACTAAATGAATCTGCATATTAGACAACGATAAACTGTTGCATATCCTTCCGTGTGGAATCAATATTTCCCATTTCTCGCCTTCACGAACATGCTTATCTAGTTCTCGAATAATTTCAATGGCATATCTTTGTTCTCCTGTGACTTTTTGCAGTAAAAATCTTCCATTTATATAAACTCTTTTCATTTCAACCTCACTCCACTTTTTTCAAGGCGCACAAATGAAACCATAATACGCAAACACTAAAGCAATGTACACACCTAAATCATAATAAACCCTAACAACAATAATGCATCAGTAATAAATCATCATTTAGGCGAAATGACTCTTAGCCCTGAAAATTGAGTTCTATACTATCAACATTATCCGCACGAGCTGAACCTACCACAAAGCTCCTCCCTAACCTTTAAATAAGAACTTCCTCAACTTTCCAAAGGCCTTCAAGGATCGTTTCAAATCATCCGGATTTTTCAACCCTACCCATAATCTATGCAAAATATAGCTAGGGCGCAGATAATACTTTCTGCGAGCATTATTGCAGAAAGCAACCATCTCTTCTGCCGAAAGGCCAGGAAGATTCAACACACAGTTAATGGTTCCATCCTCCTTGACATACTCATCATACTTTCCAGAAATGTATCCCTTTGACTTAGCCCATGCATAGGCTTCGGTTCCTGGAAAAGGAAGTAGCGGATAAAACTGAGCCGTATCTGCATTAAGTTCTAAGGCAAGATTAAACGTGTCCTCCATGGTTTTCTTCGTTTCTCCCTGATTCCCCACCATATAGCAAGCATGTACAAGGAGTCCGGCTTTCTTCGCATTTTTCATATAGGCTCGAATAAGTTTGAGATTCGTGCCTTTCTTTATGTTCCGCAAGATCTCTTCACTGCCACTTTCAATCCCAGGAATAATTAAACGACATCCCGCTTTTTTCATCATCTTCATAGTTTCTAAATCAAGATTAACGCGCGCGTTACATAACCAAGAGAGTCTTTTATGAAGTCCATTCTCTATAAGCAATTTACATATATTTATAACACGATCTTTTTTTGCAGTAAAGGTATCATCTTCAATAACAACTTCTTTCACATCAGGAAAATTATCTGCGATATATCGGAACTCCTCCACTACATTTTCAGGACTTCTCAGCCTATATTTATGACCATGCAAGGTCTGCGGGTATACACAGAAATTGCAATGCGCCATACAACCACGCCCTGTGAATATTTGGATCTCAGGATATGATGAAGCTGCAAAGAAATAATCTTTATAATTTAAATACTCTTTTATAAATTGAGAAGCAAACGGAATTTCATCAATATCTTCTATATAAGCCATATCCGGATTACTCTTGATGGTTTGACACGTACGATATGTCAAACCGTTGACTTCACGAAAATCTCTACCATCACGCAAAGCCCTGGCAACATCGCGAACAATATAATCATATTCTCGGCGTGCGACTGCATCGATAGATTCACTGAGCCGCAACGTCTCTTCAGGCAATGCCGAAGGATGTGTGCCTACAAGTAAAAATACAGCTTCCGTATAATATTTTTTCAACTCCTCAATAAAGCTAACATCACTGTAAATCGATGGCGTACTTGTCTCTACGACAAACAAACGAACCCCTTCTGCATGCTCACGAATTACTTCAAGAGCCTGGCTCTTATTCAAAGGTGTAGCCGGAGCATCCAAAAACTCTACTTCAAAGCCATCTTTTCGACAAACGGCAGCAGCATAAATAAGCCATAAAGGATAATATAAGGTACCGCTTCTTGTCAAGGCAGGGCTTCTATTCTCACGCGAAAACTTCCCATATTCTGCTTTGAACGGGGGATTGACAAAAAAAACCTTCATTTTTCATTCTCCTCACTGAATCAGACAATCATATTTTTCCTTAGAAAACCAGATTCCATACTTGGTGTATAGATAGGCCAACCCTTTGATATGTTCCCAATTATGTTTACTGAACAGCTTCTTTCGTGACAACCGTTGCCACTCATGAATAATCTTTGCGTTGTAATTCAACAAAACACGATAGCCATTCTTCCATGCCCGTAAACAATATTCCACATCTTCTGGCGCATAAAATATCTTTTCATCCAACAAACCAATTTCACGAACAACCTCTGCTCTTATAAACCAACAAGCAGACATAATATATCCTACTGGAATCACATTTCTTCCAAGATGCTCGACACGCTCCATTGCCTCACCCTTTTTGCGCAAGGTTTTTATCGGCATCACTTTGAGCAACTTTACTTTCAGTGATGGAATATTTCTACCGGATTGCTGCTCAAGCCCTGCAGAAGTTTCCATTCTCGGGCCAACAATTCCATTTTTTTTATTCTCATATAGCACTTGCAGCATATCTTGTACAGCATTTTGGTTGATAACCGTATCTGAATCAAGAATACACAAGTTTTTTATTCGCGACAATATTTTCTTAATACCCAAATTTCTACTAACTGTTGTTCCCTTATTTTCACGCAGGCATATGATATCCAGTTCCATCTTTTGCGGAACACTCTTCTCTTGCAGCTCTTTCAATATCTGAACCGTTCTATCTTTTGATCCATTATCCACTACGCAAATCGCTATGTGGAAGTTATTTAATCCAAAAATTGACTCAATACATTTTTCAATATACTGTTCAGAATTCCATGTCAGTATGACAAACCCAATATCAAATTGCTCCACCCAAAGCACGTCCTTCGCAATATGTAAACAATAGCATACAGAAACACAATCAATACGCACCTTTTCCCGTAAAAACGGTCTTCACGGTCTTGAACAGATATACAAGATCGATCCAAACCGACCAATTTCGCACATACCATGTATCCATGGCAACGCGCTCCTCATAGGTCGTATCGCTGCGCCCGTTCACCTGCCACATGCCTGTGATGCCCGGAGGAACCATATAATATTCGCGGATATAATCCCCGTAGCGCTCAATCTCTTTCGTCACAATGGGACGCGGACCGACGAGACTCATATCGCCCATCAAGACATTCCACAGCTGCGGCAGTTCGTCGAGACTCGTCTTTCGCAAGAATGCGCCGAGCTTTGTGACGCGCGGATCGTTCGTAAGTTTGAAAGATTCTTCCCACTCTTTTCTTGCTTCCGGATTTTCCGCAAGATACTCTTCGAGACGTTTCTGCGCATCGGGCACCATGGACTGAAACTTGTAGCAAGGGAAGAGCTTGCCGCCCTTCCCCACACGGCGGTGCGCGAAGATGATACGACCTTTGTTGTCAATTCCCACAATTACAGCTAGAAGCAACAGAATGGGCGAAATCAGCAGACCCCCGCTGATCGTGGCTACCAAATCAAAAAGTCTCTTTGCCCAACGGTTTCTCCGACGCGCGAGATTGTTTCGGATATGGAGCATGAACACCTTCTCAGTGAAGAATGGTTCTACGCCCACGTTGCCGAGTGGAAGCATCATGAGATCCGGTACGAATGAGATATCACGGACAAACGGCTGAATCTGTGCAATCAGATGCTCCAAACGGGACGAATCCATGCCAGGCGCCGTAATGATCACTGTCTTGATTCCTGACGCGCGGATGATTTCCGACGCATCTGCCAATGTCCCCATGAGCAAGAATTTCTGTGGCAATTTCTCTGAAATCGGATCATCGTCAAGAATGCCTACGATCTCATAACGATATCCTAGATCGCCCTCAAAAAAATCCAACGCTCGCTCCGCCGTCTTGCCTGCACCGATGAGGATGATAGGTTTTCGTAATAAGCCTGTCCTTTTCAGGAACTTCATGACAATATAACGCGAAGCATAGATATTAAAAAGTGCAAGACAACCAAACAGAACGACATAAAGCCTTGAAGCTAAAAGGCTCGCCTGCAAGAAGTAAAGCACGATGATACAGGTAATGAGCGCATAGAGGACAGCGTAGAAAATCTGCCGCACCGTCTCAAGAATAGGCTGCATCTTCGTATACGTCTGTGCCATGCCAAGGAACGCAATGAAAATCACAGGTATCCAAAAGAACACATAAGCATTCGCTATATGGTAAGAATCTCCCACAAACAGACCATAGAGGTCATGCAGACCAAATGCAACCTTTTCTGCAAGCAAAATGGCGATATAATCAAAAATCACAAAAATAAGAGGGGCGCAGATTCTATGAACAGTCGCGGGCAATTGATATTGCATATTTAGAACTCCTCCTTGATACATCTCCGAAGAAGGTTTATACTTCCCGCTTATAAAGACGCATCCCATACCCCAAGGTCAAAAAAATACCAATAAAAAGACCAACCATTGTAATCAGTGCCTTTCTCGGAGCAACAGGCTTATCCTCATCAGGCAGGTTCGCCGGATCGACGATCTGGATGTCCATGCTGTCCATGGCTTCTTGAATCTTGCTCTGTTCGCTCTGCTTGACGAGGTTCAGATAAACCTCGTTCTTGATTTTCGCATCACGGTCAAGACGGACATACTCCAATACATCATCGGGAAGCTGGCCGATTTCGCCTTCTTTCTTGTCACGCTGCTCCTTGAGCTTTTTTTCTCCCGCTTCAGCAACAGCCAAGTGTACGGCAGCCAGAGCCTGATTTTTCAAGAGTTCCGAATGCGCCGGATTCAGTGTCGTCGCATTAGAATCAACGCTTGCTGCAACCTCGGCATTGAGACTTTCCTGCAGTTGACGAAGCTCATTCTTCGCCTTCTGTACACTCGGATGCTTGTCTGTATAACTCTGTTCCAAGCCTACGATCTCAACTTGCTTGGCGACGATCTGATCGCGAACCTTCTGCACGACGCCATTGTCCGAAATACGATACGCCTTGCTCTTCATATTCTGCTCGGCAAGTTTTGCCTCAGCCGTATCAAGCTCGGCCTTTGCCGACTTCTGCTGAACCTCTACTTCACTGATTGCTTTATCAAAAGCAGCCAACTGTTCGATTGCCGTCTTAACCTGATCATTAGGGCTGTATATCTTATGCTCTTTGCTGAAGTTCGCTAGCCTTTTTTCCGATTCCTCCGACTCCTGCTTGCTTTCCGCAATGCGCTTGTCAAGAAACTTGACGAGCAGCGACTGCGTTTCCTGGTTCATATCTGTCTGCATAAGGAGAAAGTTGTCAACGACCGTCTGTGAAATCATCTGTGCTTCTTCCGGCGTCCTGCCGCGGGCAGCAACCTCAATCAAGTTCGTTCCTTTTGTATTCTTAATATCAAGATACTTTTTTGCGAATTTTTTTGCATCCGGCTTCTCATCCTGAGAGAAATTCATCACATCGATAATCGGATCAAGCACCGTCCGCGATTTCATCAACTCAATATAATTCATCGCAGGCGAGGACACGGATCCGCCCCCTACACCAAAAGCTGCCAAAGCTGCAGCAGCGCCGGAAACGTCAACCTTCCCTGCATTGCGCGTCTGCACCAATGTAGTAGACTCGTACTCTTTCGGCAAGATGAAGGCAATTGTCAGTGCCACGACCGTGCAGGCAAGGATGATCGTAACCACTGTCTTCCAGCGCGCGCCCATGACTTTAAAAAGTTTCGAGAGGTCGATCGTGCCCTCGTTCTGTTCCATTGCAATTTCTCTCCTATCCACGCAATCATTTCGTCAGCGATCTATACAGCGCCCAAACGTTGACATAAGGCAGAACGTCCTCTGTGAACTTGATGCCGTTCGATGCGGGCACATAGACGATGTCGCCGTCCTCTAGGACGACGTTCTGCGTGAGGTCGTGCTTCTTCGTGTAGTCCTTCATGTTGAGCGTGCGGTAATACATCATATCATCGCGCACGCGTATGACCTGGATGCGCGTGCTGCGCGCACGGTTCGTCCAGCCGCCGGCACTTGCGAGAGCAGCGTAGGCATTCATACTGTCGATGCCCAAGTCGTGAATGCCCGGCGAGGCGACGTTGCCCATGACGTAGACCTTGCGCGGTCCATAGCTCGTAATGAGAAGCGACATATCGGGGATGCGCAGATACTCGCCGAGCGATTCCATGAGGACTGACTTCGCCTCGTCGAGGGTCATGCCTTCCATCTTGATGCTGCCGACGTAGGGAAGCTGGACGTAGCCGTCGATACCAATCGTGATGTTGTTGACGCCGATGCCGTCAGGAAAACCGATTGCAAGGACGTTGAACGTATCGCCCTTGAAGAGGCGATAGCTCGGCGTCGTTTCCGCACGGCGCAGGGAGGCAACTTCGAATTCCTCCGGTGCTTCTACATAGTTTTGCGCGGACACTTGCCTTTTCGTCGTCTTTTCCTGCGCTTTCGATGCGCTCTGCGCATGCGATTGCACTGAAGAGGATCTCACGGCGACAGGCGCTGCAGATGCAGCTTCTGCTGCAGCATCTTGCGCCGATGGCGAGGCGAACGCAGCGCTGCTGCTGAGCGCGAGCACCGCAGCCAAGGCGAGCAGGTTGCGTTTTTTCATAAACCGACACTCCTTCATTATGATTGCATGTATTTCACTTAGAATAACATACCTTCAACGTACTGTCAAAAGGTAATTCGCTCTTTAAGCAACATGCTTTTAACAACTACGACAGGAATTCCCCGATAGCTGCCAGCTTTCTTTTTCCAGGCAACCATCTCATTCGACTGAACATCATGCGTATTGCTTCTATAAACAATGCGGTAAAATCGAGCAAACCCTTCTATATCCTCTGCCACAAGAGTTTCCGCACAGGCGAATTGACGCTTCGCTTCCCGAACATGACCCCCCTTCAGCTCAATGAAATAAGCCAGTTTCTGCTCGCAGTTCAGTACCAAATAATCACAACAACTAGCATTATCTCCTAAGATCGTCTTGTCATCCAAGCAATACTGGCATACAAGGTGACGTGCGGGATTTTCCGCCACATGCTTAGCCGGATTCTTGCTTGCCCTGTCATGAGAAACAATGATTTTCTGTCTTTCCTCGCATAGACTCTGATACTTTTCAAGCATTCTACACCCTTCCCTCCAAGCTCCAGCCCAATGCAAGCAGGGCATCCATTTCTTCATTGATTTCAACGGAAGCGCCGTCAATCAATTCGTTGCGAATCATCCCTTCGTTGACAGCATTTTCCGTTTTCCCATCCCGAACATACGCCGCATGTGCATCTGCGATCTTTATATAAGACAAGGGATGCAGGATCTCATGCAGCTTTTTTTCATCCTGCCCTTCCGCTTTTTCTTGCAGCTCTCCTGCATAAAGCATGTTGTTGAATTGCCCTAGGATATAAGGGCTGTGCGTTGTCACAAAAACCTGATTTCCCGCGCCTTCGAACAAGCCGATCGCTTCTGCAATCCTTTTTTGTGCATCGGGATAGAGGTGCGCTTCAGGTTCTTCTATGATTAGGAAAACTTTTTGGTTTTGCAAAAGATAAAAGTACATGATGTTGAAAACCCAGATGGCTTCCTGCTGTCCTGAGGAAGCAAAATTGATCTTTACATAACGATGCTTGTCGAAAAACAGCTGCTCTTCTCCGCGATCATAGGCATATCGTACATGCAGAACTTCTTTTATCAACCGCTCCATATAATGCAGAGTTTCTTTATCGATCTTGATTTGCGTAGTATGCAGCACCTCGTCCAAAAGATCATGGAATCCTTCTCGAATGCGCGAGCGAAGCGAAAGAATTCTACGGACATAGGTCTGCATACAGAAGTCGAGGCTGCGCCCTTCATCGCTGGAAAGAAGCGTCATCAGTTGGTCGGTAAGCAATGTGATCAGACTGCGTCCCGCAGGAACGTAAATCGTCTCATAGCCATCAGAAAACAAAGCGTCAATCTCTTGCTGCACATTCTCCCATGACGATTCATCCCAAGTCTGCTCTGCGTAATCCTTATATTTTTCGAGGAACTCCCGTATGCCTTCTCCAAATTGAAACTCGACAAAATTGCGATACGTCGCATTTCTGTCCGGTACTAAATAAACCTCTATCGTCACCTGCTTCTTATATTCATAGCGAAGTCTCATCTCTTTCGGCATAGACCAGGAAGAGCCGAAGATCTGCAGGAATTTATTGCGCAATCGCTTCTTCAAATCGTTCTCCAACGACGTCCTGTATGTATCCGCAAAATTTTTCGTCTTCATCTGAGCGATAACATCCTGCCCTATCGTCCGGAAGAAAAAAATCGCCTTGGCAATCGTGCTCTTCCCACTTGCTTGTGAGCCGGTCAGCACCGTGAAACGCTGCACATCCATACAACAATCGTGAATAGGGCCAAATTGGCGCAAGGTGATCTTCGCCATATCAAGCACACTCCTCTCTCATTCAACTTTTTTCATATTAGCGGAAATGTTTCTCCATGCACGCGCGGCAGACCTTGCTCGCGCCGATCGGCTGAAACGGTGCGCCGCAGGATTCGCAGCGCGGCAGCGGGATGCGCCAGCGCTTGGCAGCGGGAGAGGCGGCGAGGCGCAGGGCGCTCTTTGGGCAGCGTGCGGTGCAGAGTCCACAGGCGGTGCAGAGCTGCGGCGTGAAGGAGAGCACGAAGTCCTCGCCCTCGACACCTGCCTGCAGCGCCCCGTGCGGACACAGGCGTGCACAGAAGCCGCAGGCATTGCAGCCGCTGTAGAGCGCGAGGTCGGCATGCACGGCGGCGGGCTGAGCGCCATGAGCAAATGCCCATGCGGGAGCGGAGAACGGAGTGAGTGTAGGGCGCATGGAGTCTTGCCCCATTCCCGCTGCGTCCGGCGGCAACCCCCTATCCGCCTCTGCCGATGCCGCGCCCGCACGCTCCCCAGCGACAGCACCGCACGCCATACGATCGGCAGGCCCAACATCGTGCGCCCCTGCCGCCGCACTCTCCCCCGCACCGCCTGCCGCATCTCCCTGCCCGAACTTCTCCTTAGCCACATCGCGAAAGCGGCGAAAGAAATCGCGGCGGCTGTACTCGCGTGCGGCAGGCTCAGCATCGAGCAAGCGAAGCGGCGCTCGCCCCGCCGCCGCGAGAGCCGCATCGACGGCGGCAGCCTCGCGTGCGAGGTGCGCGTGGACGGCAGGCAGACACGCGCGGCAAGAGCCGATGTCGAGTTGCACTTCCTTCTGCGAGGCGATTGCCCAGAGGATGCCGCGCGTGAGAAAGCCGAGGCACGGAAGCATGGAATTCGGCGCGCTTTTCGCGCATGCGAGGCGCACGCTTGACGCATCAGCAGCCACGACAGCCGTCAGCTTCGCCGCATAGTCAAGCCGCGTTTCGACGGCGGCAGCCGGGCAGACGGCTGTGCAGAGGCCGCATTCGATACAGAGATCGGGATGCGGCACGCCCCAGCGAAACGCGCCCGCAGGACAGACATCCTCGCACGCGCGGCACGGCGGCTGCAGGCGCCCCTTGATGCACCTTGCCGCCGCCAAGCGGATCTTTTCCAATCGGATGCCACCTTTCCAGAAAT
>ERZ772986.678-NODE-678-length-20613-cov-10.061825_pt1 | contig 20613 bp, 17 predicted proteins | sample MGYA00511898_ERZ772986 | MGnify/ENA primary metagenome ERZ772986 (study PRJEB29015, sample SAMEA2737934) | human oral metagenome | biome: human oral; feature: human-associated habitat; material: dental | place: China | collected 2148 ... | reverse complement strand
GCGCCGCGCATCGGGGCTCCGGCACCTCCCCCGCTCCCAGAAGGTGGTCACTCCGGCCAGTCGGATTCAGAGTAAGCGCCCACCGCCCTGTTGCGGAACGTGTAGTGGGGGCAGCCCCTGTGGGCGACGCGCCGGGAAGCGGCGCCACCGCCCTCGGCCCGCCCAGCGGGCAACCGCGGCTACCACACGTAGTCAGGCATCGCGCGCATCACGAGGGCGCCTTCCACGTTTCCATAGCCCGGTGGGGCGTGCGGGGACGGCAGTGCCCCGAAGAACGCGGCGGCCGCCTCGTCCGTGAGGCCCGGGGTGGTCGCGGAGGACTCCGCCCAGTCCACGGGCGCGCGGCGCTCCCCCTGGATCCGGCGCGGCCCGGTCAGCGCGCAATAGCACTGGATCCATTCGCCCCACCCGTCGGTGTTCTTCGGCCCGCTCTGGGCGGCGAGGCTGAGGGCCGAGGCCTGGGCGCCACCGATCGTGTGCGCAGCGATAGAGCCCACCGAGTCGCCGCGGCGCCATACGAGGCGCTGGTCGGAGTCGATGAGGACAAGCTCAGCGTACCCGGCGCTGCTCCCACGGACCCACAAGCATGCGAAAGGCCCATAGGCATTCATGCGCTGCCGTTTCGAACGCGGACAACGGCGCGCGACGGACAGGCCGATGCCCGCGAGCAGACCCGATGCCCACACCACAGCGAGCGGATTGGCCCAGCCCGGCCAGAGGGAGCGGACGACGAGTGACGCCCCGAACGACAGTGGGAAGAAGAGGGCTATGAGTGCGATGAGCCATGTGCCCAGGCGGTCCAGCACGGTGATCACGGACAGCGCGAGGAAGAACAACCCCACTCCGACCAGGGTGAGGAAATATGAGGGAAGGCCGAGCCCCGCGCCGAGCAGTCCCAGGCAGCTGAAGGCGCCCGCAGCCAGCAGGGCGGGGAGGCGGAAACTCCGCTCGTCGTAGAACGGCCTGGGGGTGGCGTCCGGGTCCGGGAGCCACCAGTGGGCGAGGGCGAACCACCTGCGGCGCAGGGCGGCTTCCCTGGCGCCGGCCTCGTCGATCCTGACAGCGCTGGCGAGTGCCGAGCAATCGGCGGCCAGGGACCCGTGCGCGTCCTCCTGCGAGTCCGGGGCGCCGGGGGCCGTGCTCTCCCGCGCGACTTCCTCCGCCGCGTTCGCCGCCTCGTCCAACTTCCGCGACGCGAGCGCCCAGTCCCCTTCGGACAGCAGGCGCTCCGCCTCGTCGAGGAGCGGGCGCACCACAGCGGCCCGCGACCGGGCGCACGCGGCTCCGAGCAGTTCCACGCAGACGAGCGCCGTCCGGGTCGCCGACCCCGGAGGGCGGAGCGGTCCCCGGGGCGAAGCGGGGGGTCTGCCGGGCCTCACGGGGCGTCATCCCCCTCCGGGCGCGGCCCGTCGGCTCCTGCGTCCGTTCCCGGCGCGCCGGGGGCGGCCGTGGCCGTCGATGCCGGGCGGAACGAGGGGCCCCGGCCGCTCAGCACCTGGTCGCGGTACGCGGTGAAGCGCTTCATCCCGTCGGCCATGGCGGCGAGCAGTTGAGCGCCGTTGTCGACGAACGCGATCTCCCGGCCCCCATTGCTCTCGGCCTCGGCCAGTACGTCGGCGGGGAGCTGTGCGAGGGCGTGGTTGCCCGCGGGGATGATGAACGTCGGGTTCCCCTGGTGGTTGAGGACCAGCAGGCCGGTGGATGCGCACAGGTCGAAAACGAGGTCGCACTCGTCGGGGGTGAGGTGGGAGTGCCCCACGTATCCGCCGAACGTCCTCCCGCTGGATTCGTCGACCCCGTGCAGGACGAGGTCGCGGGGGACCCCGTCCTCGTAGATCAACAGTTCGCCCGCCTCGTCGGTCAGGAGGCAGTCGTCATTCCCCTTGAAGAAGGAGCCCAGTCGCAAGCGCCGACGGCGTAGGAACAGTTCCAGGCCGGAGCGGTCACCGGAAACGACGCGTCCGTCCTCGAAGCGGTCAAGGGAGTAGGAGAATCCCATGGGGGTCCTTCCTCGAAGGTTTAGGCGGGCGCGCACCGCTGGCCGGGCGCGGGCGGGCAGTACGGCTCGCGCTCCGGGCGCGGACAAGGGGCCCGGAGCACGGACAGGGAGCCCCGTGCGCGGACAGGGAACCCCGCGCACCGCCGTGGGCCCGAACGTGTTCGCGGGGGAGGGGTTGTGGCCGCAGGGGGCTCCACGCACAGACGGGGAGCGCGGTCCTCCTGTCGGCCGGCGACCAGATCGGCGGGAGTCCCGCGCGCGGGCGGGGAGCACGGTGCGCGGACAAGTGCCACGGGACTGGGCTGGGACTGGGGCCTTCAAAGGCGGGCGGCCTTCTCCAGCCCCTCCTGGATCGCCGGCAGGTTCGAGTGCTTCCTGTGGATGCGCCACTTGCCGAAGGTGGGCGAGTAGTCGGGCAGCCACGCCAGTCCTCCGTCGCGCACGCCGCCCAGGAACATCGCCGTCCATTTCGGGTGGCCCTGCTGGGTGAGGTCGAACTGCCAGGCGGCCAGGACTTTGCCCAGTTCGTCCCACGCCGACGGGGTCAGCCAGTCGTCGAAGTGCTCGGAGCCGCGCTCGAGCGCGGCGTAGGTGGAGACCTTCTGGCTGTCGGGCGCCTTGTTGACCAGCAGGCCCACCTCGGTCCACCCCTCCGCGGTCGCCTCGGCGTTCGCGTGCAGGATCTTCGCGACCGCTGCGATGTACTTGACGTTGGTGTCACGCGAGTCAGCGGTGTTCGGACGTGTCATAGAATGCCCCTCCTCGAGTCGTTCGCCGACGGCGGGGGCTCCGTCGCCTCGCCCGCCGGTGTCTGGTCCTTCCCCCTCAGGTTAACAGTGTATGGGGCGCGAGTGAACCCCTCTTTACCCTCTCTTTCAGTATGGCGCGCGTTCGGATGGGCCGCCGCTGGAGCGCGGGCCCTCCCGGGGCCGCCGAGCAGCACCAGGCGCCCTCCATGCCGCGGGGCCCTGGCGGCGTAGGATTGGGTGGGGCCAACGCGTAGGAGGACACCGGTATGCGCCCGGAAATGCTGGTATGCGATCAGATCTCGCGGATGGTCGGCGCGCCTTTGGACGAGGAGGGGATCCATCGTTTCCTCCGCCGCCTCGCGCAGGTCCTGGAGGCCGAACCGATCTCGATGTACGGCCCCGGCCTGCGTTTCCGCTGGGTCGTGGACGACCGGACCATCGAGGTCGAGGCGCAACGGGCGCGCGGGGACTGGCCGTTCGAGCTCCGTGTGCGTGGAATGGACACGGAGTACGCCATTGACATCGAGGAGTACAGGACGTTCAAGTGGGCGGATCCCGCCGACTACCCGTTCTACTGGTCGGTCGATATCTGCCAGATCCCGGGTGCGTGGGTGTTCTACCCGGGCGCGTACCCCGTTGGGACATGGGACTCCTTCAGTGACTTGATAGCGCCGACGCTCGATGAGCTGCCCGCTGACATCGCGATGACCCCGCCCGAATGGAGGCGCCCGTTCCGCTGGAGGATGACGGCGCCGCAGTTGGGGGACGTGTTCTTCACGGCGTTGCCCGAGGGCGTCGAGGTCATGGTCGAGTCCACGGGGGAGGCCTTGCTGGTGCCGCGTTCGATCCTGGAACGGTGGAGCGGGAGCCACCCCGTGGGAATGGGGATGGCCATCGCCGGGCTCGCGCACGGCGCGCCTTTCATGTCCGTCGGCTTCGCCTTCTGTGAACGGGACGAGGCGCACCATTTCTACGCGGAGGCGCCCATCGGGCCGGAATGGGAGCGCGAGGGCATCAGCGCCGACGACTTCGACGAGGGGGAGAAGACGTGGGAGCCACTGAGCGTGGGGGAGTTGCGGCGCCTGATAGCGCGCCCGCCCGTGGAGCAGGAGGAGGAGCCCATCGAGATCCGCCGCGCGCCTTTCCGCGCGGGGCTCGGCGCGCCGGAGGTCCTCATGATCGTGGGGGACATCAGGCGGGGCCGCAAGCCGGCCCGGGTCTTCAAGAAGCACGGCGCGCGCAGAGCGCGCGGTGGGGACGGACCGGTGTTCGAAGCAGACGGGTGGAGCGCGAATCCCAAACGCGATGACGGCTGGAGGGTCAACCTGGTGGAGCCGCCCGCCGCGCGTGTGCGCTTCGACGACCGCGAGGTGGTCGAGTACGCGAGGGGGATCGGGGAGGCGCTCGCGCAGCGCTACGGCCCGCCATTCGGGTGCGAGGCGAGCACGACTGGAACGCTCATGCAGTTGTTCGCGGTCGATGGGTTCGGTGTGCGGCTCTACGCGGGCTACTCCCGCGTCGAGGTGGAGATCGGTCAGTTCAAGCCCATGGCTGAATACGAGTACGGGTAGACCCAATCGAAGCGGGGCCGGGCCGCGCTCCGAGTGCCCGCACCCCGGGCCCCATCCCCGCGCAACGTCACGCCCTCCTGCGCCTAGAATGAGACAGTGGCCGCTGAGTCGGCGGCCACTGTGCGGAAAGGCCGGCCTATGTCTTTGGAAATGGCGCTCACGCGGGGCGTTTTCCGGTTGGTCCCCCGGATGCTCGACTCCGAGGAGCTCACCCGGCGCTCCATGGCGCTGCCCCGCCGCGGCGCCCGTGTGCCCTGCTGGATGCGGCGCAAGCACCGGATCAGCGCCACCACTGTCGCCGGGATGCGCGTCACCCGGGTGGAGCCGCGCGCCACGGGCTCCGGAACGGTCGTCGTCTACCTGCACGGCGGCGCCTACGTCTCGCCCATCAGCTGGGCGCACTGGCTGCTCATCAACGCCCTCGTGGAGCGCACGGGCGCGGCGGCCGTGGTCCCCGCCTACCCCCGCGCCCCCGAGCACACGGCGGCCGAGGCATTCGCCCCCCTGGGGGTTCTCATGGACCAGGTCCTCGGCGCCCCGGGCAGGGCCGTTCTGGCGGGCGACTCCGCGGGCGGGGGACTGGCGCTGAGCCTGGCCATCCAGCGCAGGGACGCTGGCGTGCGCGCTCCCGACGGGCTGGTCCTGTTCTCGCCGTGGGTGGACGTGTCCATGTCGAACCCCCGGATAGCGCCCATGGCGCGGTTGGACCCGATGCTCGGCATCGACGGCCTGGTCTGGTGCGGGAAGGAGTGGGCGGGGGGCCTCGGGACCGCCGACCCGCGCGTCAGCCCCTTGCGCGACCACTTGCGGGGCCTGCCGCCGACCCGCGTCTACCAGGGCGACCGGGACATCCTGCTGCCCGATGTGGAGCTCTTCGCCCGCAAGGCCCGCGCCCGCGGCGCGGACATCCGCCTGCGCGTCGAGCCCGGCGGGATCCACGACTACGTCGTGCTCGTCTCATCCCCGGAGGCGCGCGCCGCACTCGACTCGGTAGCCGCCTTCGTCTCGTCGCTGGACTGAGGGCCGGTCCCTGCGGGTCTCGCTTCCCCTTCGGCGCCCGGTTCTCGTTGCCCGGGCGGCCGCGTCCGGCTGGTGCCCCGTTCCCAGGGGAGGCGGGCAGCGGCCGGGCGGGCGGAGGAAGCCCCGTCGAGTAGAGGGCGCGGCTCCCAGGGGAGGCGGGCTCAGTCGTCGGCGCTGTCCCGCTGCTCCCCGGGCGTGGAGATGAGCCGCTGGGAGACGCGCTCCACCATGGGGCCCGCCTCGTTGGAGGCGCTGGCTGACACGCGCCCGAAAATCCCGACCGCGATCACGCCGAAGGCGGTGTCGAAGTCCTCCTGAGTGGGCTCGGCACGGCCGTAGAAGCGGGCGGTCTCCAGGGCGATCCCCGCCACCCAGCGGTGCCACGACTCGGACAGCTTCTCGCGGGTGTCCTCGTGGCGCATCGCGTAGAGCCACGACTCCAAGTGCAGCAGCACGTCGTCCGCGGGGAGCGCCTGGATGCCCGTCACCCATTCGTGCGGATCGGTGCCGGCGGAGGCGAAAAGCGAGCCGGCCCCGGGGACGGAGCGCATGCCGGTGTCGAGGCGGTCGACGATCTCCAGGAACAGGGCCTCTTTCGATGGGAACGACGAGTAGAACGCGCCCTTCGTGTACCCGGCCTTCTGGGCGATGTCGCTGACGGAGGCGCCGTCGTAGCCCTGGGCGGCGAAGATCGAGCGCCCGGCCTCGAGCAGGCGCGCCCGGGTCTCCTCGCTCCTGCGGCGGCGCCCGTCCTGCTTCCCGGACACGCCGCTGACGGCGCGCGAGGCCGAGGCCAGGTCGCGGGCCGCCTGGTCGAGCGACGCCGCCACCGCGCTCTTGCTGGTGCCGAAGGCGTCGCCGCTGGCCGAGCCCACGGCGCGCGAGAAACGGGTGACCGCCTCGTTGAGGGCGCGGACCGCATCCCTGATGTCGTCGTTAGCGGTGGGGGTGGCCTCCGGGGCGCTGCCCGCGCCACCGTGGTCCTCGAGCGTGGGGGCGGTACGGCGGTTGGTCATACCGTCCATTGTAAAGGAGGTTCCCGTGAACCATGTGCGCGGTCCCTCAGCGCGCCCCCGGGGGACTGCGCCGCGACGGCGCGGGGAGGCGATCGACGCTGGCCACGAGGCGCTCAACAACGTCCGCCTCCACGCGGGCTCCGACGCCTCGGACCCTGGCAGGCCCGCCCAGTGCCGCGTCGCACTGGTCTTCGAAGGCGGCGCGGTGCGCGTGACGATCACCGACACGGGGCGCGGCTTCGACCCGGACCGGCCAACCGGGCTGCGCCACGGGATCCGCGACTCCATCGTGGCCAGGATGGAGGCGGTCGGGGCAGGGCGTCCCTGGCCTCGCGCCCCGGCGGGGGGACGCGGGTCGTCCTGGAGTGGAGCGGTCCCCGGGACAAGCAGGTCAAGCGCGGACCCGTCCTGGACGCGCTCGTGTTCACCTTCTCCTTGGGGCACGTCGTCACCTTCGTCTTCTGGCTGCTCCTCACATCCCGGTCGGGCGCTGCGACGACCGCGATCGAGGAGGCACTCGAGGCCGAGGACGAGGCGCGCCTGGCGGGCGAGGAGCAGCTGACGCTCAACGCCGTCATGGCCGCCGGACTCGCCGACTACGGCCAGGGCGCGTCATTGCGCGCTCCGCGCGCCCTCAGGGTACGGCGATGTGGCCGGGCGCGGTGCCCGCCAGCTCTTCGACGACGACGCCGTTCGAGTTCACGGCCATCGTGGGGCCGTCGGTCGCGGCGACGACGACGGCGGTGCCCGCCTGAGCGGCGTGCAGCGCGATGTCAGCCGCGTGGAACTGCTTCTGCAGGTAGCCGTAGGCCGCGTCGTTGAGGGGCACGTAGGCGACCTGCGCTCCCCGCAGGCGCTCCACTGCGTCCGGGTAGTGCAGGTCGTAGCAGATGTAGGACGTGGCCCGGTGGCCGGACAGGTCCGCGGTGTTCGCGGTATCGCGGGGCTCGCCGACCTCCTCGTCCGGCGCGAGGTGCTTCTTGTAGTTCGACAGCGCCTCGCGCCCGGTGGAGGCGTCGATGACGACCGTTTTCTTGTAGACCGCGCCCCCGTCCGCCTCGGCGGTGTGGTACACGATGTTCACCCCGTTGTCCGAGGCGAAGGCCGCGATGCGCGCATGGGCGGAGGCGGGGACCGAGTTCTCCGGCCACACGACCGTGGTGCCCTGCGCGGGGGCGGCGCCCGCTGCGGCGAGCGTCGCGGCCATGAGGGAGTCGACGTCCTCCTCGGTGGCCGGGGCGTCCACGCCTCCCCGCGTCATCTGCTGGAGGGCGAGAGCGGGCGGGATGGGGCGCGCGGGCAGGTTCCAGGCCACCGCGTCCAGGCAGACGACGGCGAGCGCCACACCGCCGAGGGCCAGGGCGGCCGCGCGCGCCGAGGAGCGCAGCAGCGCCCACGCGACGACCGCGCCGCCGAGCAGCACCGCGCCCTCCAGCGCGGCCTCGCCGCCGAATCCCCCCAGCCACACGAGGCCGGGGTTGCGCCACACGCCGTAACCCAGGTGGGGGATCCACCAGTCCTCGGTGATGGGCAGGCGCATTCGCGCCCACGTGAGGACCACCCACGCGGCCGAGAACGCCAGCCACACCCCTGGCACGCCGATTCGGTCGCGCAGCGCCGCCAGGTGGAAGAGGTTCGCCTGCAGCAGCGCCCACCCGATGCTCGCGCCGACGGCGACGCCCACGGGCATGAAGGAGTAGTACCAGTAGGTCGTGGGGACCAGCCACGCCAGGGCGAAGCACGTGCCCACCGCGTAGGCCTGGCGGGCACGGACGCGGGCGAGCAGCCAGAACACGGGCGCCAGCGCCAGCGGGGCCAGCAACTGGCCGGACCAGTGGGGGCTGAACGTGGCCGCCGCCAGCACCAGGCCGCTGGCGGCCCCGATCAGCGCACCGCGGCGCAACGGGGGCGCGGTCGTCTCGTACTCCATGTCGGGCAACTGTACATGACCGGCGCCCCGGGGCCTGTGACAGCGGTTGTCCGGCGCGGGGCCTGCGCCCGCCCGCCGCGGGGAAGACGCGGTCCTCGGGCGCGGCGGCGCCCACCAGGAGCGGCTTCGTTGCGGCGAGCGCGCGCCGAACCGTCGCGCCCCGACACGCCCGGCTCCGCCCGGCTTTCGCCCCGGCCGCCGACCTGGCACCATCGGAGGGTGAGCGAGAACGACAGCGAATCAGCGCCCGCCGCCCCTGCCTCGTCGGCGGGCCGGCCGCAAGAGCACAACCCCCTGCTGCTGCAGGCCTTCGCGTGGGACCTGCCAGCCGATTCCTCGCACTGGCGGCTGCTGGAGGCGAACGCCCCCCTGGCCGCCGAGTACGGGGTGACCTCCGTGTGGCTGCCGCCCGCCTACAAGGGCAAGCGCGGGGCCGAGGACGTCGGATACGGCGTCTACGACCTCTACGACCTGGGCGAGTTCGACCAGAAGGGCTCCGTCGCCACCAAGTACGGCACCAAGGACGAGTACCTGCGGGCTGTGGACGCCCTGCACCGCGCAGGCATCGGGGTCATCGCCGACATCGTCCTCAACCACAGGATGGGCGGCGACGCCACGGAGGACGTGCGCGCCACGCCCATGGACCCGGCGGACCGCTGCAGGGCGCTCGGGGAGGCGGAGTGGATCACGGCGTGGACGCGCTACACCTTCCCCGGGCGCGGCTCCGCCTACTCGGACTTCGTGTGGGACTGGACGCGCTTCCACGGCTGCGACTGGGACGAGCGGCGGCGCCAGCGCGGCGTGTGGCTCTTCGAGGGCAAGCACTGGAACGACAACGTCAACGCCGAGCTCGGCAACTACGACTACCTGATGGGGTGCGACGTCCACGTCACCGATCCCGAGGTGAGCGCCGAGCTCGACCGGTGGGGGCGCTGGTACGTGCGGACCACGGGCGTGGACGGCTTCCGCCTGGACGCCGTCAAGCACGTGGGCTCCGACTTCTTCTCCCGGTGGCTGGCCGAATTGCGCCGCTCCACGGGGCGGGAGCTGCCCGCAGTGGGGGAGTACTGGTCGGGCGACGTCGCCGAACTGGAGCGCTACCTCGAGCAGGTCCCGCACATGAGCCTCTTCGACGTGCCCCTGCACTTCCGCCTGCACGACGCCTCGGTGTCGGACGGGAACATGGACCTGTCGCGGATCTTCGAGCGCACACTGGTCGGATCCGACCCCGCGCGGGCCGTGACCTTCGTGGAGAACCACGACACGCAGCCCGGGCAGTCGCTGGCGTCGACTGTGGCGCCGTGGTTCAAACCGTCCGCCTACGCGCTCATCCTGCTGCACGAGGCGGGACTGCCCTGCGTGTTCTGGGGGGACGTTTTCGGGACGCCCGAATCCGGGGGGCTCCCCGCAGTCTCCGAGCTGCCCGCCCTGGTGCTCGCGCGCCGCTTCCTGGCCTACGGGCCCCAGCACAACGCCTTCGACGACCCCGACGTCGTGGGCTTCGCGCGCGAGGGGGACAGTGCGCACCCGTCGTCGGGATGCGCCGTGGTGTTCTCCGACCGCCTCGCGGGCGTGAAGCGCCTTGTCGTGGGCGAGCGCCACGCCGGATCCACGTGGGAGTGCGTGATCGGCGGGCACCCGCCGGTCGTGGTCGGCCAGGACGGCGCGGTCGAGATCCCCGTCAACGACGGCGGGCTCAGCGTGTACGCCCCCGCCGGCGCAGTGCCGTTGCTGCGGCCCCGAGGGCGGCTCGTCCGGGCCGGGGGCGGGGCGGACTGAGGCCGGCGCCGGGCGCGGTTGAGCGGTGCTGCGCCCACCGCGCCGCCTCCTAAAGGCGGAGGGCTGCCTCCAGCTCCTGGCGGTTGACGAAACTCGTGTGCGTCCCCGCCGAGCCGCACGCCCACGCGCCGCCGACGGCGCCAGCGCGGCCCGCCTCGGCGAGCGGGCGCCCCATCAGGCGCGCGTGGAGGAACGCCGCGACGAAGGAGTCGCCCGCCCCGTTGGAGTCGATGGCTGGCCTGTCCGGCAGAACCGCGGCGGCCACCCGGATCGGCGAGTCGGGGGCGGCTCTGCTCCAGATCCTCGCCCCGCGCTCCCCGTCCATGACGACGACGGCGCCGGCCCTGCCGCACGAGAAAACGTCCGCGACGACCCCGGCCTCGTCGGCCAGGGCGGTGGCTGAGACGAACACGGTGTCCGCGCTGTACGCGAAGTCGCGGTGGTAGTCGGAGCGGCCGTCCCAGTCGTGCAGGTCGGTGGAGGTGGTGGCGCCGGACCCCAGGGCGTCCGGCAGGGCGCGGCGGGCCCAGTCCATGATCGACACATGGACGTGGCGGGTCCGTCCGAGCCAGTCGCGCCACAGGGCGGGGTCCGGTTCGAACCCGTCCGCGCGGGCGTCGTAGAGGGAGAGCCTGCGCCCGTCGGGGGCGACCAGGTTGACGGAGCGGCGGGTGCCCGCGGTGTTCGTCGCGAACGACGCGGGGATGCCGTCGTGCTCGAAGGAGGAGCGGATGAGGGCGCCCTCGGGGTCGTCCCCGATCACGTCCACTACCGCCGCACGCATTCCCAGGGCGTGGGCGCCGCGGACGACGCCGTTCCCCGTGTGCCCGAGGAGTGTGCGCACGGGGGGCACCATCAGGGAGTCCGCCTGGGGGAGGGGGAGCGCGGGGACGCGCACCACGGTGTCGACGCCGACGCCTCCGATGACCAGGATATCGAGGGATTCCATGGCCCAACCGTAGCGGATGGCGGAGTGTGCTGTCGCGCGCTTGGTGGGCGCGCACCGTCGGCGCCGGATCTCAGCGCCTCGGCGCGGACGTGGACTCGCGGATGACGAGTTGCGGGTCGAAGAAGCGGTGCTCGATGGCGGGGGAGTCCCCCTCGTCGGCGCGGGGGTCGGCCAGCAGCAACTCGACCGCCGCCATGCCCAGCTCCTCCATCGGCTGGCGGATGGTCGTCAACGGCACGGAGGTCTGCGAGGCGAGGGCGATGTCGTCGAAGCCGACCAGGGAGACATCGGCGGGGATGCGTATCCCGGCGTCGCGCAGCGAGGACATGACGCCGAAGGCGATGAGGTCGTTCGCGCAGAAGACCGCTGTCGGGTGCCCGTCGTCCCCGTCGGGGCCGGTGCGGCCACCTTCGGTGCGGCCGCCAGCGCGCCCGTCCTGCGCGCCGTTGGAACCGGGGCGGCCTGGGCCCCGGCCGTCTCCGTCCGCTCCGCCCGGGGCGCCGTCCCCGTCCTGCGCGTCGCCCGCGCCCGCCCCCAGGCCCCGCGCCGCCAGCCACTGCCCGGCGAACTCCCGTCCGGCGCGGGCGGTGAAGTCCGCGACGGAGACCACGTCGAGCGCGACCGATCCGGTCCCCGTCAGCTTCTCCCAGTGCGCGATCGCGTCGCGGACGCCGAGCAGGCGCTGCCGGGCCTGGCGCACGTGGGCGGGGCCGTTGACGAAGATGATGCGCCGGTGCCCCAGGGCAAGCAGGTGCTCGATCGCCAACGACGCGCCCGCCCGGTCGTTGACGGCGACGCTCGACATCTCCGACGGGGTGTCCGGGGTGTCGAAGAGGACCACGGGGATCCCCTGGGCGACGAGCTCGTGGGCCGCCTCGAGCTCCGAGTCCGCGGGGGTGAGCAGGACGCCGCGCACGGCCTGCCGGGCCATAGTGCGCAGCAGTTGGGCCTCCTCTGCCACCGAGGCGTGGGTCGAGGACAGGGTCATGACGAAGCCCGCTTCGCGCAGGCAGCGCTCCATGCCCGAGGCGGCCTCCATGAAGAACGGGTTGTTGAGGTCGAAGACGGCGACGGCCACCAGGGGGGAGGTCCCCCGTCTGAGGGCCTGGGCAGTGGGGTTGGGGACGTAGCCGAGCCGCGCGATCGCGTCCTCGACCCGTTTGCGCACTTCGGGACTGACGCTCCCGCGCCCGTTGATCACATTCGACACGCTCCCCACGCTGACTCCGGCCAGGGTGGCGACGTCCTTGACCCCGGGGGCCTTCCCCCCGGGCCGGGCCGGGCCGGGGCGGCGCGGCGCCTTCGGCGGGTCTTGTTCCGAACGCTGGGTCGCCTGGGTCCGAGGGGTCATTGGCTCCGCTTCCGTCGCGCGTGGAGTGAGAATCGAGGATGAATCGTTCATATTAGTACATTCGCGCCCCCTTGTTCCGCGTTATTCCGCAGGGCGCGGCGGGATTCTGTGGCCGAGTTGACAGGATCCGTCCGCCATGCCACACTTCTGATCACTGAATCGTTTCATTCCTCAGTGCGGAGGTGAACCATGACACGTGACACCGTCGAACCCATTGTGTCGCTGCAGCACGCGGTGAAGCGGTTCGGCAGCTTCACGGCGATGAGCGACGGGTGCATCGACCTCTTCCGCGGGCAGATCCACGCCCTGGCGGGCGAGAACGGCGCCGGGAAGTCGACCCTGGTCAAGGTGCTCGCCGGAATCCACCGGCCCAACGGAGGGCGCCTCCTGCTCGACGGGGAGCCAGTGGCGTTCAAGAGCACGGCGGAGTCCAAGGCCGCCGGGATCTCCGTCATCTACCAGGAGCCCACGCTCTTCCCGGACCTGTCCGTCGCGGAGAACATCTACGTGGGCCGCCAGCCCCGGGGCCGCTTCGGCATGATCGACCACGCCGCGATGCGCGCCGACGCGCAGCGCCTCTTCGACCGCCTCGAGGTCGCCATCGACCCGGCGGTGCCCGCCGAGGGGCTGTCCATCGCGGACCAGCAGATCATCGAGATCGCCAAAGCGATCTCCCTGGACGCGCAGGTCCTCATCATGGACGAGCCCACGGCCGCGCTGTCCGGGCACGAGGTGGAGCGGCTCTTCGCCATCGCGCGCTCCCTCCGCGACCGCGGCGCGGCGCTCATGTTCATCTCCCACCGCATGGACGAGATATACGACCTGTGCGACCGGATCACGATCATGCGCGACGGGCGCTACGTGTCCACGCGAGTCCTGGCCGAGACCGACCGCGCCCAGCTGGTCAAGGACATGGTCGGCCGCGAGGTCGACCAGCTCTTCCCCAAGCTCGAGGCCCAGATCGGCGAACCGGTGCTCCGCGTCGACGGGCTCACCCGCTACGGGGCCTTCGAGGACGTCTCCTTCGAGTTGCGCTCCGGCGAGATCCTCGCCCTCGCGGGCCTCGTGGGCGCGGGGCGATCCGAGGTGGCGCGCGCGGTCATGGGGATCGACCGCGCCGACGCCGGCTCGGCCACCGCCTTCGGCGAGCCCCTCAAGCTCGGCGACACCGCGGCGGCGATCCGCGCGGGCCTGGCGTTCGTGCCCGAGGACCGGCGCAAGCAGGGGCTCGTCATGGACCTGTCGGTCGCGCGCAACACCGCCCTCACCCTGCGCGACAAGCTGGCGAAGTGGGGCATCATCGACGCCCGGGCCGAGGCGCGCGCCGCCCAGGAGTGGACGCGGACCCTCGAGGTCAAGGCCGCCAGCCAGCACTCGCCCGCCTCCTCCCTGTCCGGCGGGAACCAGCAGAAGGTCGTCCTGGCGAAGTGGCTGGCGACGGATCCGAGGATCCTCATCGTCGACGAACCCACCCGCGGCATCGACATCGGCACGAAGGCGGAGGTCCACCGCCTGCTGTCGACGCTGGCGCGCCGGGGGGTGGGCATCCTCATGATCTCCTCCGAGCTGCCGGAGGTCATGGGAATGGCGGACCGGGTGCTCGTCATGTGCGAGGGCCGCGTCACCGCCGAACTCGAACGCGCCGAGGCGACCGCCGAGGCGATCATGACGGCGGCGACCGACCACACGAAGGCGGCATCATGACCACCACCGCTCCCTCCAACGATGCCCCCGCCCCGCCCCGGGCACCCGCCGCGCGCAGCGCCCGGCGCTCCCTGGCGTCCCTGCGCGAGGCGCCGGTGCTGGTCGCCCTGGCCCTCCTCGTCCTGGCCACGTGGGCGCTCAACCCGCGCTTCCTGACACCGCAAGGAATCAAGGACCTGTTCCTCAACGCCACCATCGCGATGCTCATGGCCGCCGGGCAGTCCCTCATCATCCAGTCCGAGGGCGTGGACCTGTCGGTCGGCTCGATCCTGGGAGGCTCCGCCTTCCTCACGGGCGTGCTCTTCGCGTCGGCGCCCGGGGTCCCGATCATCGCCGTGTTCCTCGCCGGAACCGCCCTGGGCGCGGCGCTCGGCGCGGTCAACGGGCTCCTGGTCACCCGGGCGCGGGTGCCCGCGATGGTCATCACCCTGGGCACCCTCTACGTCTTCCGCGGAGCGCTCAACTGGTGGGCGGGCTCCACCCAGTACTTCGCGGGGGACAGGCCCCAGGCCTTCGGGGACCTCGGTGTCGCCACCGTCATGGGCTTCCCCTTGCTCACACTGCTCGCTGTGGCCGTCATCGCGGCGATCTCCCTGTTCCAGCGCTATGCGCGCTCGGGGCGCGACCTCTACGCGATCGGGTCGGACCGCGCCGCCGCGGCCGTGTACGGCATCCCCGTGGGGAGCCGCGTCCTCATGGCCTTCATCGTCAACGGGGCGATGGTCGGCCTCGGCGGCGTCCTGTACGCCTCGCGCTTCAACTCGGTCGGGGCGACGACCGGGAGCGGCATGGAGCTCGACATCGTCGCCGCCTGCGTCGTCGGCGGCGTCGCCATGACCGGCGGCGTGGGAACCGCCTACGGCGCCGCCATCGGGGCCCTGCTGCTCAACACGATGACGTCCGCGCTCACCGCGATCGGCGTCGACAAGTTCTGGCAGAGGGCCGTCGTCGGCGCCCTCATCCTGGTCGCCATCGTCATCGACCGGGTCTCGACGGTCCGCCGGCGCGAGTCCCTGCGCAAGGAAGGAGGCGCATCAGCATGAGCCGGACACCGAACACCCCGGCGGAGGGCTCGGGAAGGAGGGCGCCGGGCGCCCTGCGGCGCATCGCCGCCTCCAGGGACGCCAAGATGACGCTGGTCCTGGCCCTGGTGGTCGTGGCCGCCCTGGTCCTGGTCCCCCGATTCGGACAGCCGCGCACCCTCACGTTCCTCACGCTCGACGTGGCGGCCACACTCCTCATGGCCCTGCCGATGACCCTGGTCATGATCAACGCCGACATCGACCTGTCCGTCGCCTCGACGGCCGGCCTGGTCAGCGCCGTGATGGGGGTCCTCGTCCAATCGGGGACGGGCTTGTGGGCGGTGGTCGCCCTGTGCCTGCTGATCGGCGTGGCGTGCGGCCTGTTCAACGCGGTCATGACGGCCTACATCGGACTCCCGGCGCTCGCGGTCACGATCGGCACGCTCGCCCTCTACCGCGGCCTCGCACTGGTGGTCATCGGCGACCAATCGATCTCGGCCTTCCCCGAGTGGGCGACGGAGGCCGTCACCGGCTCCTTCGGCAAGACGGGGATCCCCTACATGATCGTCCCCCTGGCGCTGGCGGTCGCCCTCTTCGCCGTCCTCCTCCACATGACGCCCTACGGGCGGGGGCTCTTCGCCCTCGGCCACTCCAAGCAGGCTGCGGAGTTCGTCGGCATCGACACGAGGCGCGCGCGCCTGATCGCCCTGGTCCTGTCGGGCGTGATGGCCGCCCTGGCCGGCGTGTACTGGACCCTGCGCTACTCGGCGGCCAAGGCCGACAACGTCGAGGGCCTGGAGCTGGTCGTCATCGCGGCGGTCGTCTTCGGGGGCGTCAGCGTCTTCGGCGGCAAGGGCTCAGTGTGGGGCTCCGTGTGCGGCGTCTTCACCGTCGGCGTCCTCAACTACGCACTGCGGCTCAACCGCATCCCCGATGTGGTCCTGGTCATGGTGACCGGGCTGCTGCTCATCGCCTCCGTGGTCGCCCCGTCGATAGCGTCGGCGTGGTCGCAGTGGCGCTCCCATCGAACACCGATAACACCCAACACCACCGGCGCCCAGGGCGCCTAGCGGAATCGCGCGCGACTCCGCGACCCACCACCGGCGCCTGAGGGCGCCTGAAAGGAAGACACCGATGTCTCTCACGAAACGCGGCGCGACCGCGCTGGCGGCCCTGGTCCTCGCTGCCTCGACGGCGGTGGCCGCATGCGGCGGGGGCTCCGGCTCCCAGGCGTCCGGCGGCTCAGGGGCCACCCCCGCGGGCGGCGCCTACGACGTCTCCTCCAAGACGATCACCTTCATCCCCAAGCAGCTCAACAACCCCTTCTCCGACGTCATGCTCGGCGGGGGCAAGGACGCGGCGGCCGAACTGGGCTTCGCCGAGGCGCACGTCGTCGGCCCGCTGGAGGCGTCGTCCTCCTCGCAGGTCTCGTTCATCAACTCCGAGGTCCAGGCGGGCACCAGCGTCATCGTGCTCGCGGCGAACGACCCCGACGCCGTGTGCCCGGCGCTGAAGGACGCGAGGGGCGCGGGCAGCAAGGTCATCACCTTCGACTCCGACGCCTCGGCCGACTGCCGCGACCTGTTCATCAACCAGGTCGAGTCCAAGCAGGTGGCGCTGACGATGCTGGAGATGGTGTCGGAGCAGACCGGCGGCTCGGGCAAGGTCGCGATCCTGTCGGCCACTGCGAACGCCACGAACCAGAACACGTGGATCCAGTACATGGAGGACGAGATCGCCTCCAACGCCAAGTACAAGGACATCTCCATCGTCGCGAAGGTGTACGGCGACGACGACGACACGAAGTCCTTCCAGGAGGCCCAGGGCCTGCTGCAGGCCCACCCCGACCTCGACGCGATCGTGTCCCCGACGACGGTGGGGATCGCCGCGACTGCGCGCTACCTGTCGACCTCCGACTACAAGGGCAAGGTCGCCCTGACCGGCCTGGGCCTGCCCAATGAGATGCGCTCCTTCGTCAAGGACGGCACCGTCAAGGAGTTCGCCCTGTGGGATCCCGCCCAGCTCGGCTACGTCGCCGCCTACGCGGGCGCGGCGCTGGAGAGCGGGGCGGTCAAGGGCGAGGTCGGCGAGACCTTCACCGCCGGCACTCTCGGCGAGCGCACCATCGAGGAGGGCAAGACCGTCGTCGTGGGCGACCCGGTGCGCTTCAACGCGGACAACATCGACAACTACGACTTCTGACGCCCGGGTCCTGCGCGGCGGGCCCGCCCACCGCGCAGGACCCGTCGGCGGGGTCCGCCCGCATAAGCGATTGAACGATTCATCCACTGGCTCCCGATAGTCCTGGCCCGCGGAGGCGGGCCCGACGACCAGTACCACGCAGTGGACACCGGGAGCGCCTCACCGTGCCCGAGCAGAAAGGACGGCCATGACTACCGTGCCCACCCTGGACGAGACACTCGCCACCACATCCCAGTCCTCCCCGTCGCGCGCCTGCTTCCTCCTGCGGGTGCGCCCCGAGAGGCTCGCGGAGTACGCCGACGTCCACCAGCGCGTGTGGGAGGAGATGCGCTCCGCGCTGAGCCGGGCGGGGTGGCGCAACTACTCGCTCTTCCTGGACCCCTCCTCCGGCCTCGTCGTCGGCTACTACGAGGCGGACGACGCCCGGGCGGCCTCCGAGGCCATCGCCGCGACCGGGGTCAACGCCCGCTGGCAGCGGGAGATGGCCCAGTACTTCGAGCCCGGTGGCGGGGGAGAGGCCCAGACCCTCCACCAGTACTTCTACCTCCCCTGACCCCTGAGCCGCCGCGCCACGACCCGCACCCACGCAATAGGAGACCCCCATGCCCCCCTCCCTCGCCGACCTCACCCCCACCCAGGCGCGCCTGCTGCGCGAGCAGACGATCGAACTGCCCAGCTGGGCGTTCGGCAACTCGGGAACACGGTTCAAAGTGTTCACCACCCCTGGCGCGCCGCGCGACCCCTTCGAGAAGATCGACGACGCGGCCCAGGTCCACAAGTACACGGGGATCACGCCCCGGGTCTCGCTGCACATCCCCTGGGACAGCGTCGACGACTTCGCGCGCCTGCGGGAGCACGCCGCCGAGCGCGGGATCGAACTGGGGACCATCAACTCCAACGTCTTCCAGGACGACGACTACAAGTTCGGCTCGCTGACCAACTCCGACGAGGCGGTGCGCCGCAAGGCCGTCGACGCCCACCTGCGCTGCATCGACGTCATGGACCGGACGGGCTCCACCACTCTCAAAGTGTGGCTCGGCGATGGCACGAACTACCCGGGCCAGGACTCGATCGCGGCCCGCCAGGACCGCCTCGCCGACTCGCTGGGGCGCATCTACGGCGCCCTGGGCGAGGACCAGCGCCTGCTCCTGGAGTACAAGTTCTTCGAGCCCGCCTTCTACCACACCGACGTGCCCGACTGGGGGACGGCGCTGGCGCACGTGAGCGCCCTGGGCGAGCGGGCGGTGGTCTGCCTCGACACCGGCCACCACGCGCCGGGCACCAACATCGAGTTCATCGTGGTCCAACTGCTGCGCGCCGGGCGCCTGGGCGCCTTCGACTTCAACTCGCGCTTCTACGCCGACGACGACCTGGTCGTCGGGGCGGCCGACCCGTTCCAGCTCTTCCGCATCATGCACGAGATCGTGTCCTCCGGGGCGCTGGAGGCCACCAGCGGCGTGAACTTCATGCTCGACCAGTGTCACAACCTGGAGCAGAAGATCCCCGGCGAGATCCTCTCCGCCCTCAACGTCCAGGAGGCCACCGCCAAGGCCCTGCTGGTGGACCGCGCGGCACTGGACGCGGCCCAGCGCTCCCACGACGTCATCGGGGCGAACCAGGTCCTCATGGACGCCTACTCAACGGACGTGCGCCCCCTGCTGCGCGAGCTGCGCGAGTCCCAGGGGCTCGACCCCGACCCCCTGGCGGCCTTCGCGCGATCGGGGTACCTGGCGCGCGCCGAGGCCGAGCGCGTGGGCGGCGCCCAGGCCAGTTGGGGCGCGTGAGCGCCGTGTCCACGACTGTCGCCGCCGTCGACCTGGGCGCCTCGTCGGGCCGCGTCCTGCGCGGCGTCCTCGACGGGGGGCGCCTGAGCGTCCGCGAGTGCGCCCGCTTCGCCAACGGCCCGGTGCGCCTGCCCCTGCGCTCCGCCCCGCCGACGGGGGGAGGGACGGGCGAGGAGTACGCGTGGGACGTCCTGGCCCTGTGGTCGGGGATCCTCGACGGGCTGCGCGTGGCCGCCGGGCTGGGCCCGGTCGACGCCGTGGGGATCGACTCGTGGGCGGTGGACTACGCCCTGCTCGACGCCGACTCCCGACTGCTGGGCAACCCGGCCTCGTACCGCAGCCCCCGCTGCGCCCCGGCGGCGGCCGCCGTCCTGGCCGAGCTGGACGCCCAGTGGCTGTACGAGCGCAACGGCCTGCAGTTCCAGCCCTTCAACACGGTGTTCCAACTGGTCGCGGACACCCGTGAGACCCGGGCGTCCCTGGCGCGGAGGGCGCTGCTCATCCCCGACCTGCTGGCGTACTGGTTGACGGGGGAGGCCGTCACCGAGGTCACCAACGCCTCGACGACCGGCCTGCTCGACCCGGGCGCCCGCGCGTGGGATCCGGGGATCGCACAGGCGCTGCTGGAGGGGTTCGGCGTCGAGGCGCGCTTCCCCCGCCTCGTCGAGGCGGGCGCCGTGGTCGGCCCCATCACGGTCCCCGGCCTCGGCCTGCGCTCCCCGTCGGGGGAGGCGACCCCGCTCGTGGCCGTGGGCACCCACGACACGGCGTCGGCGGTCGTCGGCGTCCCCGCCGACCCGGACGGAGGCCCCTTCGCCTTCGTGTCCTCGGGCACGTGGTCGCTCGTGGGAGTGGAGCTGGGCGCGCCCGTGCGCACGCCCGAAGCGCGCCTGGCGAACTTCACGAACGAGCTCGGCGTGGACTCCACCGTCCGCTTCCTCAAGAACATCATGGGGATGTGGGTGCAGCAGGAGTGCCTGCGGCAGTGGAGGGAACGGGGCGAGGGGGGCCTGGACTGGCCCTCGCTGGACGCCCAGACCGAGGCGGCGCGGCCCCTGCGCTCCCTCTTCGACATCAACGCGCCGGAGTTCCTGGCCCCCGGCGGGATGATCGAGCGCATCGGCGCGCGGCTGGAGGCGGCGGGCGAGCCGGTGCCCACCACGCGCGGGGAACTGCTGCGGGCGGTCACCGAGTCCCTGGTGGTCGCCTACAGGCGCGCGCTGCGCGAGGCGGCCGAGCTGTCGGGAGTCGCCCCCGCCACGATCCACATCGTCGGAGGCGGGTCGAAGAACGCCCTGCTGTGCCAGTCCACAGCCGATGCCACGGGCATCCCCGTCGTCGCCGGGCCCGTCGAGGCGACCGCGCTGGGGAACATGCTCGTCCAACTGCGCGCCGTCGGCGCAGTGTCCGGCGGCCTGGGGGACATGAGGCGCCTCGTCGCCGCGTCTGCCCCTCTCGCGCGCTACGCCCCGCGGCCCGGCGCCGCGCCCCAGTGGGAGCGGGCCGAGGAGCGGGTCGCGCGCGGCGGGGCGTAGGC
>ERZ772986.672-NODE-672-length-20663-cov-5.958220_pt1 | contig 20663 bp, 18 predicted proteins | sample MGYA00511898_ERZ772986 | MGnify/ENA primary metagenome ERZ772986 (study PRJEB29015, sample SAMEA2737934) | human oral metagenome | biome: human oral; feature: human-associated habitat; material: dental | place: China | collected 2148 ... | reverse complement strand
GGCAGTTGGCTTCGTGAGCTTTAACGAGAAGCTGATCGATCCTCTTTATGGTGCGCTCATAGGGATGCTGCTTGGACTCGCTACGTACGGTTTAGGGAGAATAATTTACCACAAGACAGTAATTGGCGGGGCGGACATCAAGTTCTACATATCCATAGGCTTAGTTACAGGTATGCATGGAGTGATTGCGATATTCATTTTGATTTCTGTTTTCGCACTTATTCACATTATTTACCTGAGCATCACAAAGAAATTTGATGCTGATGAACATAGACCGATGCTCGTATATGCTCTTCCTGCTGTAACTCTATATGTATTGGTTTTATGGGATTATCTTCCACTTGTGCTACTATAGTGAAGCTAGCAAAAAATAATATAGGGACCTTGTAAAAGAAGCTACGAAGTATATTTTATGTAAATAGATAGAAAGGTAAATATGTCTGAGGGAAGTAAGAATATTCTTCTTAAAATTCAATATGATGGTACGAATTTTCACGGCTGGCAAAAGCAGGTTGATGTTAGGACTGTGCAAGGCGAAGTTGAACATGTGCTCCGCTTTATCGCAGGTTATGAAGTGCCTGTAAATGGAACAAGCAGAACCGATACAGGTGTACATGCATTAGGTCAATGCTGTTCCTTCACATGGGACAATCCACTTCCAACTGATAAACTAGCAGATATCATGAACAGAAGATTCGGGGCAGGTGGTCTAGGGAGAAGTGGACTTGCTGGTGATATTAAGGTCATTTCGGCACATGAAGTTCCGGAGGATTTTCACGCCAGATTTTCTTGCCATGGTAAGACTTATAAGTATATTATCGATAGAAGTGGTGATATATTTGAACGTAATCATGTGTATCAATTTGGCTTAGAGCTGGATCACGAGGCAATGCGTGAGGCTGCAAAGCTTGCGGTTGGAACACATGATTTCGCTTCATTTCAAACATCAGGTGGGATTCCTAGAGAGACGACGGTCAGGACAATCACGGATATTACCATAATACAAGAAGGTGACAGGACTATTATCAGGGTCACTGGTGATGGTTTCCTGTATAATATGGTTAGAATCCTAGTAGGCACTTTGCTTGAGATTGGAACAGGTAAGAGAGAAGCTAGCGAGATGGAGGCCATCATAGCATCCACTGATAGGAGCAAGGCGGGATTTACGGCACCACCAGAAGGTTTATACTTAGAAGAAATATATTTTGATGATGGATTCAAATGTGGAGGCAGCACTTGTACAAAGTAAGAATTGATAAATTTGAAGGGCCATTCGATCTGCTGGTTTATCTGATTCAGAATGCCAAGATGGATATATACGATATACGAGTGGCTGAGATAACGGAGCAGTACATAGGATATCTCAAAGAGATGGGTGAGCTTAATGTCGAAGTGAGCAGCGAGTTCATAGTCCTAGCAGCTGTACTAATCAGACTCAAGTCACATATGCTGCTTCCTCGTGTCAATGATGCTGGTGAAGTTGTGATAGACGAAGATCCACGCATGGAGTTAGCGAGCAGGCTTGCTGAATATGTAAAGACCAAGAAAATCGCTGAGATGCTTCAGGAGAGACTGGAGGCAAACCAGTGCATACATGAGAAACCAGCTGAAGATATATCGGAATATATAGACTCACCAGATGAACTTTTAAAAGCAGATATCGAGCAGTTTGTTAACGCGTTTAATGCATTTTTACAGAAGAAAAAGCGTGTGGCAGATGTCAAAAAGAGATATCAGAGAATCAAGAGAGAGAAAGCTTCTATAGAGGATCGTATAAACTACATGACAGCAATAATTAAAGACAGAGTTTCTGTGGGTGAGTATATTGATTTTACAGAGCTCGTGCCGGAGGAGGCGGATAGATACGATATCACGCTTTCGTTTATGTCGCTTCTTGAGATGATTAAGATGCAAGAAGTAGATGCAAGGCAAGAAAAAAACTACGGAAATATAAGTGTTATTAAGAAAGAGGTCCAGCCAAATGTATAATGATAAGGTAATGAAATCAGCACTTGAATCGATGATGTTTGTCTGGGGAGAACCGCTCAAGGTCAAGGATGCATCAGAGGTATTAGATGCTGATAAGAAAGTAGTTAAAGATTTATTTCTGGATTTACAGCATGAGTATGCGATGATGGGGCGCGGAATTAGAATCAGAGAGGTAGATGGAGCTTTTCAGTTCGTAACGCATGCTGAAAACGAGATTTTCATCGAGAAGCTCTGCACTCCAGTCAAGGTCAAGAAGCTATCGCAGGCAGCACTCGAAGTACTTGCTATCATAGCTTACAGACAACCTGTTACTAAAGGTGAAATCGATTCAATTAGAGGTATCAAGAGCGAGAGAGTCATTGATGGACTCATGAGTAAGGATTTGGTCGATGTTGCTGGAAGGTCAGAAGGTGTTGGCCGTCCGCTGTTATACAAGACGACGGGTGAGTTCCTTAAGAAATTTGGATTTGCATCAATAAAAGACCTACCTGATATAACAGAGTTCGACGATATCGAGGAATACGATGAGGAAACTCCCCATGAACAGTTATCAATCAATTTTGAAGGAGATGCGGATAGTGAGGATAAATAAATATATCGCTTCCTCTGGTGCAACTAGCAGGCGAAAGGCTGATCAGCTCATATTAGACGGCAAGGTGCTAGTAAATGGTGCCGTTATGAAAGAACCAGGCTATGATGTGCAGCCAGATGATGAGGTTCTATGTGAGGGCAGAAAGATATCGCCTGAGACTAGTAAGACTTATATACTGCTAAATAAGCCAGTAGGATACGTGACCACTACCTCAGATGATAAGAATAGACCGACAGTTCTCGACTTAATTCAGGATGAGGACAGGAGGATTTTTCCCGTGGGAAGACTTGATTATAACACTTCTGGTCTTCTTATTCTTACCAATGATGGAGATGTTGCAAACAAGCTCATGCATCCGTCTAAGGAGCTCGATAAGACTTACCGTGCGGTAGTGTCTGGCATACTTACACGTGGTAAGATTGCAAGACTTGAAAAAGGCATCGACATAGGTGGTTTTATAACTTCACCTGCCAAGGTAGATGTTATAAAGCACAATAGAAACTCAACAGTAGTTGATATCACTATTCATGAAGGTAAGAACCATCAGGTTCGACGCATGTTTAAGGCTATCGATGCACCGGTTCAGGAGCTAGAGAGAATCAAAATTGGTAATCTAGTAATCGGAAGGCTGGCAGTTGGAGGCTATAGGAAGCTTGGTCCTGCAGAAGTTGAGTATTTGAAGTCCATATAGTTTGGCTTATCTGAATTAGAAATGTATAACGCAGATGTAAACTGAAAGAATCTTCATTGATTCAATCAGAAACATCTGCGTTTTGTATTGCTTTATAAGAATTGTTCTAGTTTAGATCTAAGACCGAAATCAAAAACTAGTCTGGCATCATGCTTTCGCCACGACTCGACTCTATGTATGTCTTGATGATCTTTACTGCACCATCTATACCTGCACGGCTGGTGTTGATGAGCAAATCGTACGAATCTCTGTCTCCCCACTTTGTATCAGTGTAGTATTCGTAGTATCTACGGCGCTGCTTGTCCATCTGCTTAACTATTTTCTCCATCTGAGCAGGAGTCATATTCTTCGCATCCTGACCAGATAGGAGTGCGAGTTTGCGCTTTACTCTATCCTCTAGAGGAGCAAATAGGAAAATGCTGACATGAGACTGGTCTCTAAGTATGTAATCTGCTCCACGACCGACAATAACACAGCTATCCTCGGCAGCAATTTCTCTGATAATCTTGTATTCCTCCGCCTGAATCTTATCGAATGGAGATGGCTGATATAGCTCAATTCCTGAAAAGAGTGCACTGGCTGCAAAATCAGGAGCCTTCTCCTCGTTGTTCTTAACGTAATCCTCATGGAATCCAGTCTTCTGAACTGCCATGCTGATGAATTCATTATCATAGAATTTTATCCCGAGCTCAGTCGCAAGTCTCTTACCAACTTCGTGACCTCCGCTACCAAATTCTCTTCCGATTGTTACTATGACTTTATTTGACATAACACCGCCTCCTTAAGCTGATTATAACACAATATAATGTGAATATATCAAGCTATAAATTCTGTTTTATAACTTTCACGAATGATTCAAGACCATCTCTGCTGTCAAATTGTGCTCTCGCATTATCATCGCGGCCACCACCTTTTCCGCCAAAGTTCTTAGCGTGTTCTTTTACGAGAGTGCCGCAGGGGTAGTTCCCATCGGAAACAAGTATGAGCGTATGGGAAGGGGAATTTGCAAGTGCTAGGAGTGGCTTTTCTCCGTCAATCATCTCGAGTGCCTTAAAACCAAGCTTCTGAAGATCATTAGGAGATATATTATCATACTCTTTATATACGAACTTCATTCCCACTTCGTGACTACGTGCAATCGCTTTTGCTTCGGAATTACGAACATATTCAGCGAGAACTGCACGCTCGCCTTTTAGTTCGGCCTCTTCTTTATCCTTCTTAACAATAGCGTGCATTAGGTTCTCTGGTTTTGATGAAAATTTTTCAGCTACTTCAGTCAAAATCTTGTGTGTTTCACGATAGTGGTGTAATGCATTTCGGCCACAGTCAAAATAAATTCTGGTCATCCCCTTGTTAGGCTCAGCCTTAAATATTTTTATTACACCGACTTCACCGCTAAAGGCAGGGTAGGTACCGCAGCATGCACAGCAGTCAAATGGATTCTCAGGATCGCCCACCGTGACAACTACGACATCTCCATCTACCTTTTCGTTAACAGCTTTTCTAAGAGGCATCTTGTTCGCAGCTTCGACTGAAGCGAACTTGTGGGCTTGTATAGGAAGATTTGACCATACTGCTTCATTAGCTAGTTCTTCAGATGCTTCGAGCATTTCTTCCGTCATGAGTTTACCACCGAGATCAATATCAATGGTTATATAATTCTGTCCCATGTGGAAACCTTTGTTGGCTCCTTTATATAGTTTATATATCGCACCACTAAGAATGTGTTCACCATAGTGTCTCTGCATATTGGTGAAACGAAATGTCCAATCGAGTTCTAAGATGACCTTGTCGCCGACTGTAAATGGCACTTCGTCCTTGGTGTAGTGGGCCACTGCATCACCCGAATCATGAGTATCAAAAATTGTTACTATTTTACTGTTATCGTCTGATAAATGAATGGTACCTCTGTCGCCAGGCTGTCCACCACCTTCAGCGAAAAAAATGGTTCTATCTGTTATAATTTCAGCTCTTCCTTTGGAAATAACTATATCGGTTATTGTCGCCTCGAGTGTTTTCAAGTATTGATCATTGTGGAAAACTTTTTCAGTAGTCATATTTCCTCCTTGCAAAATTGTTCTTCTATAAATCGAACAAAAATGTATAAAAACATTTTTGAAAACTGTTGATAACTTCTATTGACATATCAGATTAGAATCGCTAAGCCTTAAAAAATGCGCATTTCTCTTTGTCAACTTATCCACTTCTGTGTGTTGAAAAGATTGTATACGATTTTTGATTTTTATGTGGATAATTCTTGATGTGTGCATTTTATTGGGATTCAAGCGATGTGGATAACTCGTGCTAATTTTGATAGCCAAAAAAGAACAACCATTGACAGATAAAATCAGTCGTTATTTTCAGGGCTATAAATCATCTCGCTGAATTTTGCACCAGGCATCTCTGAGAAGCTCTTAAATACCTGAGTTTCTAGCTTGTATCTGCCTTTCAGTTCGAGCTTGCTAGCATTCACGCTTCTACTTATATCGGCCTCCATATTGGTTATCTTGATGATGTCATGGCTCATGACCACGAGCTCATTATTAGGGGTCAATAGATATGCTCCATACATGTCGTGATTCATATAGTAGTTTGATGAATCCACATGATAATTATCCTTGTTGTATAGGATATACGTGATTCCGTTAGGGGCTGGCGACATGGTGGCGTCTGCCCCGAATACGGAATCGTCCAGATCGAATGCTTCTGCAGGCACTGTCAATTCGTAAAGTGTTATATACTCGGCCTGCTGGAGCTGTAGCGCTGCCTCGTAGCTGGAGATGCGCATTAGAGTCGTCACTTCGAATTTTAGGACGCGGCGTGTTCGCATGAGGCTGCGTGGTGTTAGCGTAATCAGTGCTTCACCGTATATATATGAATCGGAAAGCGCTGTGAATCTACACTTGTACACTGCCTCTTCACCGCTAGAAGTAGCTACAGTTGTTTCTTTTGATATTTTATTTCTAACCAGCTCCGCTAGACCAATTTCCTTAAACCTGCATTGCTGCATTTCACTGGTGGTCACATCTCCGAGATATGAAGCACCATGAAAATCTTTATCTAGCATCCTCATGAGGAAGTAGTTGATAAGTTCAAATGAGGTGAGAGGGGATTTGCATACTAACTGCTGACCTTCCTTACTCTTCTCTTCAAAGCTATCACCCTCATAAAGTAGCTTAATAGAGGCCTCCTTCATGAGTTTAAGCCTCATCAATGTTTCTTTGCGAAAGGCCTGAATAAATGGTTCGTGAGCTTCATAGTATTTTTCGTTCGTCGCTAAAACCTCATCAATTAGCTGTACAAGTGTAAAGAATGGAATCTTAACTTCGCTGCCTCCAAGGCCACCCGATATACGCTTCCATTCAGACCTAACTTCACGTCCACCTTCAGGGTTGTTAGCATTAGAGAATATCTCACGGTAATCATCTACGCCATATTCTGAGAAATCCAGATGAATAAGCTGGAAGAGTTTATCTCTACTTCCATCCTTTGCAGTCCACGAGACTTTCATTGCTACGACACCCATGAGACGAGTGTCTGTCGCTATACATGAGTCAAAACGATAGTCTTTAAAATGATTATATTTGCTCGAAAGTTTACCTTCTACAACTCTTAGCTTGGGCATAGTAATTCTCCTTGTCAGTACATAACATCATAATTATACCAAAATTGAGCTATAATCTCGCTCTCGCTGGCATTTTTCTCAAAAAACCATAATATGTAACATATGAAACTTGACACTAACGGATTTACATATATAATACTTTTACAATCCTTATTAAGAGCGAGTGAGGGAATGGGCCCGATGAACTCGCGGCAGCATCGCATATTGCGGTTGTGCCAAGTCCCACAGGCAAAGCCTGAAAGATGAGGAGACATATTCATAGATGAAATTTGTCTCTTCATGCATGTGGCTCATGCTGAAGAGTTTTTTATTTGAAGAAGGGCAGTAATGCTCAATGGAGGTTTTTAATGAAGAAACTATTTACATCAGAATCGGTTACAGAAGGTCATCCTGATAAAGTTTGCGATCAAATATCGGATGCAATTCTTGACGCCATACTTGCCGAAGACCCTCATGCTCATGTAGCATGCGAGACAGCAACCAAGACGGGGTTTGTAATCGTATTTGGTGAGATTTCGACCACTTGCACTGTAGATATAGAGGGAATTGTTAGAGGTGTTGTTAAAAGTATAGGATATGATTGCAGTGAAGTTTGCTTTGACGGTAACACTTGTGCAGTTCTCGTAAGTATCGAGGAGCAGTCGCCTGACATCGCTATGGGTGTAAACGAATCCTTTGAAGTTAAGGAAGGAAAAGAAGCTGACGATGATGCCATGACCGGTGCAGGAGATCAAGGTATGATGTTCGGATTCGCTTGTGATGAGACGGAAGAGCTCATGCCAATGCCTATTTCTCTCGCACACCAACTGGCAAAAAGGCTTGCTGAAGTTAGAAAAGATGGCACAGTAAGCTATTTAAGACCTGATGGTAAGACGCAGGTGACAGTTGAATACGATGATGACAGGGTTGTAAGAGTGGACACTGTAGTGATCTCAACTCAGCACGATCCAGATGCAACTCTCGAACAGATTAGACGCGATATGATTGAGCATGTGATTAAGCCAATTATCCCTTCCGAGCTAATCGACGATGAAACTAAACTGTTCGTTAACCCTACTGGCAGATTCGTAATCGGTGGCCCAAAGGGAGACTCTGGTCTGACCGGGCGTAAGATCATCGTTGATACTTACGGCGGATATGCTAGTCATGGTGGCGGCGCTTTTTCTGGTAAGGATCCAACGAAGGTTGATAGAAGTGGTGCATATATGGCTAGATATATTGCAAAAAATATCGTCGCTGCTGGACTTGCTCGCAAGTGCGAGATTGAGCTAGCTTATGCAATCGGGGTTGCAGAGCCGGTTTCCGTATATGTAAACACTTATGGGACTGCAAGACTCAAGGATGAAGATATCGCCAAGCTAGTGAGAGAGAACTTCGATATGAGACCAGCTGCTATAATCAAGCAGCTCGACCTTCTTAAGCCAATCTATAGAGCACTGGCAGCTTATGGACATTTCGGTAGAGATGCGCTCGGTGTTAGATGGGAAGACACAGATAAGGCTGAGCAGCTAAAGGCTGCAGCGGAGAAGTTCGCATAGGATAAAGCGAATACATAAAGTTAATACCACAAGAATAATGGGCTAATACAATCATCTGGGCATGTTTGTGTTAGCCGATTATGATATAATTATATGATTTTACATAGGCAAGAAGGTGTATTATGTCGCATAAGTACAGAGGGAATAAAGGTGGAGACCTTGGCCTGAAGCTTCCCAAAACTCTAAGAGGTGACATTTTAATAATCGGCGGTGGTCCAGCAGGCATGGCAGCAGCTATAAGTGCCAAGCGAAGCAATTCTAAGATTGATGTGGTTTTGATTGAAAAAAATGAAATCATGGGCCGTAAGCTTCGTGCGACTGGCAATGGAAGATGCAATATAACTAATGTTAATGCGGAAGGTTATAGTGAAGTTATTAGTTTTTTGAGCTCCCTAGGTATAGTGACTAAGAGTAATGAAAATGGTTTTCTCTACCCTGTGTCCGAGTCTGCTGCTGATGTTTCAGAACTGCTTGAGTTAAGGCTAAAGCAGCTCGGTGTAAAGGTATATACTGGTGTTACTGCACTGGAAGTATCGTATGCTTCTGACAAGACTGAATTCGTAACGTCGGTTTCCATGGGGGACGCAAGTAGCCAAGGTAAATCGGCTAATGCACTTAAGTGCACCGCATATTCGTCAGCGCTTGTAATAGCTGTAGGTGGCAAGTCCGCACCTGTATACGGTTCAACTGGAGAAGGATACAGGTGGCTCAGAGGACTTGGTCACACTGTTACTAGGCTCGTGCCTTCACTTGCACCGATAGAGTGTGGTGGTGCAGATTTATCAAAGCTGTCGGGTACAAGAGTGCATGCGGAAGCGAAGCTCTTTAAGAACAGTAAAGAAATACATAGAGAATACGGTGAAATTCAATTCACTAAGTTTGGGCTCTCTGGTATCTGTATATTTAATCTATCTAAGATGATGAGGTTTGAACCAGGTGATACTTTTTCAAGCTTTGAGATCGTGCTCGATTTGTGTAGGGAAATTGATTTAGGAGATGTGTTAAAGTGTGCCGCCGAGAGAAATGGTAGTATACGTAATGAATCATTTGTAAGTGAGAAGCTTGTGGATGTGTTTAAGACCGTTTTCAAGGAAGGCGTAGCGCTTGAAATAATTAGGCAGGCAGGCTTTAAAGCAGATGAAGACTCTCTCGTCTTATCATCAGAAGAAGCAAGAGATAAGCTAGTAGCAAGTGCGAGCGCTCTTAAGTTCCAGCCGACAGGCCAGAAGGGGTGGAAAGAAGCACAGTGCACTTCAGGTGGAGTTGTAGAATCTGAAGTTGATCAATCGTCGTTTGAATCAAATCTAGTAAAGAATCTATATATTGTTGGTGAAGTTCTAGATTACGACGGCTTTTGCGGTGGATATAACCTAAATCATGCTTTTCTGTCCGGAAAGCGTTCAGGTGCTGCAGTTGCAGACCGTATTTAGCCTAGGTACGAGTAGGGCTCTGAAAAGGATAAAGTATAAGGATGAAGTACAAAGTATGGAAACTAGAATTGTAGATAGAGTATGGCGCGGCGGAGAGACGCCTGGTAAATATTCATACCGTATTAGCGAAGTTAAGCTTCCTGTGGGACGTGAAATGACTGATTTACCAGCCAAAATATCTAAGCAGCTATCTTTAAAAGCTTCGGATATCATGACGTGGCAGGTTGCTCGTGAGTCGATAGACGCAAGGGATAAGTCAAATATATTCATGGTATATACCGTAGATTTTACGACAGGAGTACAGGTATCCCCTAGAATTGCAAAAAAGCATAAGTGTAACTTGCATAAGCAAATTGAAAAATTGGACCCGATGTCTGGAAGTGAGAAGCTTATAGGTCGCCCGCTTGTCATAGGCTTTGGACCATGCGGCATATTTGCTGCCCTAGAGCTTGCTAGGAATGGATATAGACCGATTGTCATAGAGCGTGGAAAAGGGATGTCTGAACGTGTTAAGGACGTAGAGGCGTTTAAAAGCGAGGGCGTTCTAAACGAAGATTCCAACATTCTATTCGGAGAAGGTGGAGCCGGTACATTTTCAGATGGAAAGCTAACCAGCGGCATCAAAGATCCTAATATCAAGTTCGTAATGGAAACCTTCGCTGATGCTGGCGCAGGAGAGGAAATTATATATAAGCATAAGCCTCACATAGGTACAGACGTGCTGAGGGCAGTGATAGTAAGGCTTAGAGAGCAGATAATTGCCCTCGGTGGCGAAGTTAGGTTTGGATCAAAGCTCAGCGATATATCGATTTCAAATGGCGAACTAAGGTCTGTAACTGTCACTTCTTTAGACGGAAGTGAAGAGGTTATTGAGACCAATGCGATGATTCTTGCCACTGGTCACAGTGCGAGAGATACGTACGAGTTAATCAAAGATTCGAAACTTGCGATGGAGCAGAAACCGCTTTCTATAGGCGTTAGAATGGAGCATCCACAGGAGCTAATCGATAGAGCACAGTACGGAGCAGAGGATAGGCTTCCGCCTGCAGAATACAAGGTTTCGTACAAAGCGAGCAATGGAAGAGGCGTATATTCTTTCTGCATGTGCCCTGGAGGTGAGGTTGTAACTTGCTCGACACATAGTGGAGAAGTCTGCGTTAACGGCATGAGCAACAGACGGAGAGATAGCGGCACTGCTAACAGTGGCATTCTCTGCGATGTGAGAGTGAGCGACTTTGAATCCGAGGATGTACTAGCAGGCATCAGATTCCAGCAGAAGTACGAAAGGCTCGCTTTTGAAAACGGTGGTGGAAACTACAAACCTCCAACCTGCACCATGGGTGAGTTCCTCTCTGGAAAAGCAGATAAGGTCATTGCATCTCTTCCGAACTTCGCATACGAAGCGATAAGAGAAGCGGTTCCGAATTTCGCCAAGAAGATTCACGGATATGATAGCCCAAATGCAGTGATTAAAGCTGTTGAAACTAGAAGCTCGGCACCACTAAGAGTAATTAGAGATAGGGAGACAGGCGAAAGCACAACGATTTCCGGCATCTATCCTGCAGGTGAGGGATGCGGATATGCTGGCGGCATTACGTCAGCAGCATGCGACGGCATAAAGCAAGCGGATAAAGTGATAGAGCGGTTTAGCGGATAGTCTTAATAAACAGTGGATTGCAGATATGCTAGATTATATATGTGGATGGTGTGCTTCGGAAAAATACATTTGGGGGAATAAGGAAAAGTAGCAACAGATTAGTTATAAGTTATATTTAGCGGAGCTACTAGTAAAGTACCACCGCTTACTGGAGAAAATATGAATAAGTTTGTACTGTTTTTTTTAGGTATTATTACTTCGTTGATTATATCGTATATATTAGGACATCTTTATGTATAAGTTTTTAAATAAGCATAAATTAATTAAGGATTTGCATAATCTAGAAGAAGCGGATCTACCTGATAATGCAGTTATGTTCAAGGAGAGCAAGGATGTTGAGGCGTTTATTCCTAAGGTTTTACTTTTAGCAATAGTCGTAACGATTATTTTTGTTACCATAAGTAAGGTTATTTCTGATATTCAAGGTGTACCATACATAGGTGCAGATTACTTTACTTTGGATATAGTGGTTCTTTGGATTGTACAGGCGATATTACATGAATATATTCATGCGGTATGTTACGGAAAAATGCGGATGTGAAGATATACATATCACTAAACAATGGAGTGTTAGTATGCCATTCTACAAAGCCACTCGAGAAAAAAAGATTTATACTAATGTCTATTGCGCCAACACTAATCTTTGCAGTTATTCCATATGTTTTCTGGGCTGTGTTTTTTGTAAATATGGGATTTATAGGAATCAAAGTATTATCATACTGTGCATTTCCATTTATTTTTGGGGTAGGGGACTACATAAATGTCGTTAATGCAATACGACAAGTACCTAAGGGAGGATTTGTTGTTAATTCTGGATATCATTCTTATTGGTTTCATCAAAAAGAATAATAAAAAAACTACAAATCAAGCTTTAAATCTTAATATAAATAATTATATATTTAGTAATATTAGGTAGGGTAATAAACAAATATCATTACGGATGAAAAACTTCTGCGACACTTTAAATGCGGTCTATATACAACAAATAAAGGAGCAGAAGTCAATATATTCACTATGGGTTGATTGACATAAATAGTCTACAGCCCAAAGCAATCCTGAACCGTATATGATCCAACAGGCTGCTTGCTGAGGTAAACGGCACAGTCAACTGCACCGGCAGCAAAGCACTTAAAGCTCTGAGAGTGATGTGTAATCTCAAGTCTCTCACCGAGACCAACAAAATATGTCGTATGGCTGCTTGAGATATCTCCGCCTCGGATGGAATGAAAAGCAATCTCGACGTGCTCACGAGGACACCTTCCTTGTCTGCCATATCTATCTACATTATGGAGTGATTCGCCTCTAGTTTTAGCTACGAGCTCACCGATTTCCTTAGCAGTACCACTAGGAGAGTCAAGTTTAGTGCTGTCGTGCATGTCGAGTATCTCAACGTCCACATCACCAGCCAATTTCGTGGCATCTTCAATTAGTTTATACATAACATTTACAAGTCTAGATGTATTAGCCGCAAGCATTACAGGGATTGTTTTACCCGCTTCTTCAAATGCATCCCTCTGTTCTTGGCTGAAACCCGTAGTTCCGCAGATGAGTGCTTTCTTGTGCTTTTTCGCAGCTTCGAGTGTAATCATTGCCTGCTCAACAGTAGCAAAATCTATAATCACATCACAGTCATCTATTAGCTCTTTGATATCCGAAACGACAGGAGCACCTAACACTCTGCCTACCATAGCAACTTCTCCGATGTCCTTACCGATGTAATCTCTATCAGAAGGAGCGACACCACCGACAACAGTGATGTCTTCACGGTCTGCAGCGATTGCTGTAATCAGGCGACCCATTTTGCCGCGGGGACCAACAACTAGAAGTTTCATAAAACTACCTCCAATTAACAAAATAATTCCTTAATAATCGTAATAAAGCCAAGTGCTATCTATCAAGCTCGTTTTCGAAGCTTAGAACGAGATTCTTCTCCCTAGGAGTGAGCCTGCGAAGCTTAACTCCAGCCATGCCGAGAAGTCTCTTAGATGCTAAGGTGGATTTTTCATTAGCATATTTGTCGTTTAAATACACGACCTCCTTGATGCCGGACTGAATAATTGCCTTAGCGCATTCGTTACATGGGAAAAGTCCAACGTAGATTGTTGCCCCTCTTAGAGATTTGCCTCCTGAATTAAGGATTGCGTTTAACTCGGCATGAACAACGTAAGGGTACTTGGTATCCTCACCAGTTCTGTCCCACGGTAGATCATCATCCGAGCAACCTACAGGAAATCCGTTGTAACCAGTGGATAGAATCACATTGTTACTATCGACAATGCAAGCTCCAACCTGCGTGTTTGGATCCTTGCTTCGCTTAGCTGCAAGCAGGGAAACTCCCATGAAATATTCATCCCATGATATATAATCTTGTCTTTTCATATTACGCCCTCGTTAATATAGTATCTATCATGTATTTTATACTAAGGTTCAAAGTGTATCAACTATTCTATGCTCCTTTGAATTATTGTGCTTAACCGTTTTATGCGGTATAATATTCAGAAGTATTGCCTAGAAGGAGACGTATAATGACGAGCAACGGTAAAGTGTTGTCAAATATATATAAATACTTACTTAAAATATTACTAATTTTTGCAATCATGAGTGTGAGTCATGGTCTAGTTTTGGCTGACTCTTATGGTGCAACTAAGGACAATAGCTATGAGATTAACAACTATGATTTTAAAGCGGTTGTAAAAAAGAATCATACTTATGAAGTCTCTAAGCAGATAACCGTTAATCTTCCGAATAACCTCTCGGAACTTAAATTTGATGTACCCGCAGGTAACTACATCATTAGTGATGTAGATGTTAAGGGTACTGATTTTTCTTTGTCAAAAAACGGCTCGAAGTATAACATCGCAATTAATGACAAGAAACAGTTAAGAAAGGGAAGTCATACATTTAAGATTACCTATATCGTGAAGGAGTTTGCCGAAAAGAATAAAAATTATGACTTGTTTTATTTGACTGCGCTATCTCCTGATTGGGAGGTACCAATCCAGAACTACAAGTTCACGTTAGTGCTGCCCAAGGATTTCCCTTGGGATGATCTTCAGTACTATGCGGGTCAGTTTGGTTCGCAGGATGTATCAAACAAGATGTCTTACTCCATAGATGGAAATACTATTACTATGATTGGTTCGCTTATTCCATCAGATTTCGGCATCACTTTTAAGGCCGAACTTCCAGATGGATATTGGAAAGATCCTCTAAACAATGAGTGGGCTATTGGACTAGGAGGGGTATTATTTATCGCTGCAGCAACACTATCTTTGATCCTGTGGTTAGCAGGTGGAAGAGATCCTAAATTTAAGAAAAAGGTTATTACCAATCCAATTGATGGAATATCGACTGCTGACGTAGCATATGTATTTAACGGTAAGCTATCAATACGGGATATCGTCCCGCTTATAGTCAGGCTGGGAATATCAGGATGCCTCAAGATAGTTGAGTACGCTCCTAAGAAGTATAAACTAGTGAAGCTTAATACACCATCTATTGACGAAGATAGATATATTCGTGCAATTTATGGAGAGCTTTTTGAAGATGTTTATGAGGGAAGAGCTGTCGAGATGGAGGACATAGGAGTTAAGCTCAAAAGGATATTTATCGATGTTGAAAGCAGTGTTGCTAGTGGTTATAGCTCTCGCGAGATGAGGGCGAGTACTACGATATCTAAACTGTTTAGGTATGTAAGTATTGTAGCTATATCTCTTGCAATTGCTACTATTCCTGTTCTTGTGTCGATGTATATGTATGAAGAAGAGATTAAATATGGACTTCCAGCTGGGTTATTCGTGCTCTCCGTGCTTATTTTGAACATTATCACAAGGAGATTTGATCTCAGGTACGATATGGATTGGAAGCACTTCAAGTTTTCAATTTCTATGTATTCTGCGCTTTATGTATCTGAACTTGTGTACGTGGGATATCTAGTGTATAAGTGCAATAAATCACTAATGATTCCTCTTCTGATACTAGTTGCTGGTGCATTTGCAGCGATGATGTCGTGCCTAATGGCCGCGAGGGCTAGAGAAAATGCTCGTCTTTCAAACAGGATGATGGGTATGCGCAACTTCATAGAAGAGGCACAGCCTAGGGATATTGCAATAATGCAGCAGTCAAATCCTGAATATTTCTACGAGATGTTACCTTACGCTATGCAGTTCTCGCAGTATGAGATATGGGCACAGAAGTTCAGAGGGTTCAAGGTTACAGCGCCAGATTGGTTTGAAATTGTCGCCGAAGGACGCACATCTATGGCTAGCGTTTCAAATGGTGATGTCGAGACTTTGACTAGAGAGCTTTATCAATTTGAAAGAACGATAGAAAGCGTTTACAACGTAATTAACCGCAGAAGAAGATTTTTCCTCAGCTCGGGAAGATAAATATTATATAGATATAGCCAGTTAGAAGGGATAACGATGGGAGAAAAGAATAAGATAATTAATATCGCAGTAATTGCACACGTTGATGCAGGTAAATCAACACTTGTTGATGCACTTCTTGCTCAATCTCATGTGTTCAGAGACAATGAAGAGGTTGTAGAGTGTGTAATGGATAGTGATGCAATCGAGAGAGAGCGTGGAATTACTATATATTCCAAAAACTGCTCTATCATGTACAAGGATTACAAGATTAATATTGTCGATACACCAGGACACGCCGATTTCAGCTCCGAGGTTGAGCGTATCATGAAGACTGTTGATACAGTAATTCTACTAGTAGACTCTAGTGAAGGACCTATGCCTCAGACTAGATTCGTGCTCAATAAATCGCTTGAGCAGGGATTAAATCCTATCTTATTTATCAATAAGATAGACAAGAAGGACGCTAGAATAGATGAGGTTGTAGATGAAGTTTATGAACTGTTTATGGATCTTGAGGCTAATGATGAACAGCTAGACTTTCCAATTATGTATGGAATCGCAAGGCAAGGAATTGCCGTAAGCGACCCTAGCGAGGTTGCTGACATAATGGTGGACGACGGTACAACTAAGATCAAGAAGAGTCCGAAGGGCTTTGGGGAGTTCAATATTGAGCCTCTGCTTGATAAGATAGTTGAACACTGTGACCCATATCCTGATCTAAGAGATGAGCCACTTCAGCTACAGATTTCTTCACTTGCATACGATGACTATATCGGTAGACTTGGAATAGGCAGAATTACAAGAGGTACACTCAAGGCTGCACAGCAGGTAGTAGTCATGAAAGATGAAGAAGAGTCGTACAATGCCAAGATAAATCAGGTATTTGTATACAGAGGTCTTCAGAGAATGTCGGTTGACGAAGCTGAGTGCGGAGATATCGTCGTTGTATCAGGCATTTCAGACATCTCGATAGGTGAGACAATCTGTGATCCGGCTCACCCTGAATCTCTCGGTAATATCAGTATCGAGGAGCCAACCTTATCGATGAACTTCATGGTTAACTCTTCGCCGTTCGCTGGTAAAGTCGGCAAGTACGTGACAAGTAGACATATCAAGGAGCGACTGGAGAAAGAGCTTGAGGTTAACGTTGGACTGGTAGTAGAGCCTACAGACTCGACTGATTCATTTAAGGTTTCTGGTAGAGGAGAATTACATCTATCTATTCTTATAGAGAATATGCGCCGTGAGGGATATGAACTCGCTGTATCTAAGCCTGAGGTTGTAACGAAGCGCGGTGACAATGGGGAGCTGCTTGAACCAGTTGAAGAGGTTGTTGTTAGTGTTCCAGATGAATATTCTGGATCGGTTATCTCTAAGCTCAATATGCGTAAGGGCATGATGAAGCAGATGATGAGCGAAGGTAACGGATATTCGAAAATTGAATACTCCGTTCCAACTCGTGGACTCATGGGATATAGAAGTGAGTTTATCAACGATACTCATGGTGAAGGTACCATGGTTAGACGCTTTGAGGGATTTGAAACTTGGAAGGGTGAAATTCCAGAGCGCACTAACGGTGTTGCTGTAGCACAGGAAGAAGGCAACTGTACGCCATATGCAATATTTAATATTCAGGAGCGTGTGCAGATGTTCGTTGAACCTGGAACTCACGTTTATGAAGGTATGATAGTCGGCATGAACTCTAGAGGCGATGATATGGTAGTAAATCCATGCAAGGCAAAGAGAGTATCTAATATGCGTGCGGCGGGTAGCGATGACACGATTAAGCTAACACCACCGCGAACATTTACCCTGGAGGAGGCACTCGAATTCATCAATGGAGATGAACTCGTAGAGGTAACACCAGAGGATATCAGACTTCGCAAGAAGCTTCTCAAAGAGATCGAGAGGCGCAAAGCTGGTAATAGAAATAAATAGTCATGTTATCACGTTCGAATGTATTTATACTAAGGACATGATTAAAATATTGAGGTAACGAAAGGAGAAATTGGTAACATGAAGATTCTTGTAATCAACCCTGGAGCAACATCCACAAAGATTGCTGTATACGAGAATGATCAGGAGCTTATGCGCGTAGGTATTGACCACGATGCAGCTGAGATGGACAAGTATGCAAACATCGTAGATCAGATGCCATTCCGTCGCGACGTAATAATGAAGACACTCGATGCTGAAGGCTACAAACTGGAAGATTTTGACGCAATTTGCGGTCGTGGTGGACTATTCAAGCATATCCCATCTGGGACTTATCTCGTTAACGATGCAGTTATCAGAGATATTAAGAACCCACCTTACGGTGAGCATGCTGCTAACCTCGGAGCATATCTAGCAAAAGAACTAGGTGATAAAGTTGGCATTCCTGCTTTCTTCGTTGACCCTGTTTGTGTAGACGAGCTTGATGATGTTGCAAGATACTCTGGACTAAAGGGTATGGAGAGACAGAGCTTCTTCCATGCGCTTAACCAGAAGTCGGTTGCTAGAAAGGCAGCAAAGGAAATCGGAAAGGCTTATGAGGACCTCAACCTAGTTGTAGTTCACCTCGGAGGTGGAGTATCTGTTGCAGCTCACAAAAAGGGCAGAGTTGTAGATGTATACAACGTAAAGGACGATGGTTCTATGGGTATGGATAGAGGTGGTGCTCTTCCTGCAAATGCTCTCGTTAACCTATGCTTCTCTGGAAAGACTAAGGCTGAAGTAAAGAAAATCATCGGTCATGAGGCTGGTGTATTCTCATACACAGGAACTAAGGATTTCCGTACAGTAGAGAACAAGGCGTTTGACGAAGGAGATAAGGAGTGCTTAGGTGCATTCAGAGCTATCGCTTACCAGCTATCTAAGGATATCGGTGCTATGTCTGCCGTTCTTCACTTCGATGTAGATGCAATCGTTTACACAGGTGGAATGGCTTATAGTGATAGATTCTGTGAGGAAATCACTTCCTACGTAGGTAAGGTTGCTCCAGTTCTAAGATTCCCAGGAGAGGAAGAGATGAAGTCTCTCGCTGATGGTGCACTCAGAGCTCTTGAGACAAAGGAGTACAAGATTTACGAGTAGTATACTTTTGAATCGATTTCAAAGCGAAATTTATATTTAAAAATGGCGGACGGCATTGCCGTCCGCTTTGTAATTATGCTTATGATTGTAACACTGATTACAGCGCCAATTATGCTTATGATTGTAACTTTGATTTCATTATATCTAAGATAGTCTCCTCTGTTTTTACCATGCCAGGCGAGGCGATTAAGCCCATATTACGCATAGTTTCTTCAGGAGTCGAACCGTTGATGCCGTGTAGGTTTTCTATGCATATACCAGCCATTGCAAAGTCTTTTGAACGAAAAGCCGTATCTACAGCTGAGACCCCCTTCATTACACAGCCATGATTTCCTCCGTCACAAATCATCCCAGTGATGCTACTCGCCATGTTGTTAAGACATCTGAACATTGCTTCAGTATCGCCACCATCAAGGTATACAAGGGCAGAAGCCATACCGCTTCCAGCAGCTATAGCACATCCGCAAAATGCAGATAGTTTACCAGAATACTCTTTTATATACGTACAGACTAGATAGCTAAGAGCGGTTGCTCGGATAAGCTTCTCATCTTCGATATTATGGATTTTACAGTAGCCATATAAAGGAAGTGTAGCTATGATTCCATGTGCACCAGATCCAGTAATACTCATCGCTGGGGCATCAAGTCCTAGCACTCTCGCTTCAATCGCAGCATTACATAATAGACTTGCTGTATCGACAGCGTTATCGCTAATAGTTTTATTTCCGTTATTTTTATATAGCAATTTTGCAAAAGTCGTGCGGTCGCTAGACATGGCAACATCGTAAAGTTGGAGATTAACCGTGTAAGCATCCTTAATAAACGCTATATCCTCAAATGAGACTTCGTTAACTAGGTTGACAAAATCTTGAAGCGTATACTTGTGAATTATTGGTGGTCCAGATGGTTCAGATTGTTTGTCATCAGGTGAATCACTGCCTTTTACAATTTCGCCGTTGTGCTTTATACACGTAATATTGGTGTGGCTATCCCAAATTATTACCTCAGCGGATTCATCACTACAGCGGGCGATTACTTCTATGTGTATGCGGCTGCTAACCTCCGATAGCAAAACCGTAATTCGGCCATCGGCAATCATCTTCTCAGCGGCTTTATTATCAGCAGGAGTGACTGACGAAAGACACTCGAGACCTTTGGAATTATCGGCTGCAATTGCACCGAGTGCTGCTGCATATAGGTTGCCTAGGTGAGGGCTGCTTGGAATGCCACAGGTAAAAGCATTTTTGTATATACCGCTATTAAGTCTAAGTTCGATGCTATCTGCCTCGCCGTCAAGGTACGAACAAGCCGTCGAAACAGCAAAAGCTATAGCACCTGGTTCAGTAACACCTAGTGCAGGCTTCATATCAGATTTTAATAGTTCTATAAGCTCGTGCATTTGATACTCCTTTCTGTGTATTTACATAATACCATACGCGTGAATATAATAACGGCTTGCGTTTAGATTCCGTTTGTGTTAACCTATTTAGGCACGATTTGAATATTAGTGCGTTAGCCGCGTGTGGAGGATTGACCGAGTGGCTAAGGAGCCTGATTGGAAATCAGGTAAGGCGTAACAGCCCCGTGGGTTCGAGTCCCATGTCCTCCGCCAAAAGAGACGAGTTAAGCTCGTCTCTTTTTTTGTATAAGTAAAACCACGCGTTGGACGCGTGGTTCCGTAAAGGCTTTGCCTATG
>ERZ772986.670-NODE-670-length-20687-cov-5.138474_pt1 | contig 20687 bp, 12 predicted proteins | sample MGYA00511898_ERZ772986 | MGnify/ENA primary metagenome ERZ772986 (study PRJEB29015, sample SAMEA2737934) | human oral metagenome | biome: human oral; feature: human-associated habitat; material: dental | place: China | collected 2148 ... | reverse complement strand
TGACGCCGTGCTGGAAAAGGCCGTCGACAGCATCTACAAGGCGTCCATTACCTGAGGGCAGCCTCGTGATCCCGTCCTTTCCCCTATATTCTCACGAACAAACCCCCCGCCAATTGTGGCGGGGGATTTGTTTGTATGTATGCACTTTTTCAAGGAGATATTCATGTGCGGCATCAGAAGATTTCGTGCGTTCCACCGTGCTTATGAACATGGCTTGCGGGCATAGATGACGTACCTTCCACAGAATTCCCTGTTGGGGACGAGCAGCTCGCCCATTTCCATATGCTCCGCAACGGACTTGAGGCTTAGAGGTTATTCTCCTTGAAATACCGTCAGATTTTGCCTTCGAAGCTTCATGCCCCATTTTTCCGAGTTTTGATAAAATCACATTGTCTCTAGATTATTGATCGGAAATATGTCATACTGCTCCCGTTGCGCCAAAGACATTTGGCTCTTATAGAACGCAACATCTCCCTTATTACCGAGCAACGCAGCAAAGGCGGTACGAAAGAAAAGGGCGCATGCATCCTGAGCGGACACCTGACTTCGTCTGTTCATAATTTCAGCAATCTCAGTCGTTGTAAACTCTCGTTTCCGTCGAATCACCTGCATTCTATTGATAAAGTTTGGAGCAGTATCTTCATGCTCCAGCAAATAGAGAGAGAGCGTTTCAGCAATTTCCAAAAGACGAGGATTTGTTGTGTGATCGTATGCTGTCAAAATACGAAGGAGTGCATTGACTGCCACCATTCCGTATTTTTCTGAGTACGGAACACGAATCAAACGCTGTTCCACCACATCATAATCAATATTATCCAAGCTCACATAATCATCTACAGAAAGCATAACATAAAGACTTGACGCAAACCTATAATCGCCCTCGCCAAGTGACATTTCAAAGTTTTCCTGCTCAATCTGAAAGGCATCATAAAGGTAACAACCAGTTTCTGACTCTCTGCTGATGATGAAGTTTTTGAGAGGCCCGCAGGTCCATCGTCCAAAAACATTATTTTCCGCCTCATAGGGAACTCTCTCAACCATATAGAAAAACATTGCGTTCAGCTCATACAATTCATCATCCGTAAAATCAGAAACATGCACTTGTTTGGTGACGTGCATATATGTTAATAATGTTTGGATGCGCTCATAAAATAAAACATCCCGACTTAGTTCATCCACATTTTTCGAAAACTTCAGTTCACCCCCCATTAGGATATCTCCAACACGAATTTCTCCGCCATCTGCTGCGAGCTTGATAAACTTCAAATTATCTGCCATCTGCTGAAATGTGCAATCCCGATCTGAATCTACCGATCCCGTCTTTTTCTCACTTGATAACTTGCTAAAACGCAACCCCGGATTAATAACAATTTCTTCGATTTTATTATTCCGCCCTAAAACAACTTCTCCTTGACGAAAATATTCCTGCCCATTAACGCTGGTAACAATCGGAACATCTTCAATCGTCATTTTCTCAAAAACGACCTTAGAAATCGGAGACAATACTGTCCCCGACCATTCTTTATATAGGAATCTAGGACGCTCATCAAAATATGGAATCCCATTCTTTGAAGGTAAAGTAAATATATATTGATGCTCCTGCGAATGCACTTCATCAAAGTCACGACAGATAATCGTGTTTGATTGTTTGCTCTGATCGCTAAGAAAGTCTCTAAAAATAGTCTCTACCTCATCAATCGTGCGCGGAAATGCCATAAATTCCAAAACGCGCGACTTCTGCTTTGAATGCCGCTCCAGAATTTTATGTAAATCATAAGGCAATATTGAATTATAATAGATTCTAGCATCTGTATCATTCTCAACCTCTGCTAAATATACAACAAAGAATAGAACACCACGAGATGTAACAAAATTCCCCACATCACCTATTTCTACCGGAAATGTTATCTTCTCCTTTTCCAGTTCCATGAGGTTGACAAGATGACCTTTCACCTGTACCGGAATATATCCTCTAAAATTTTGCTTCGAGAAAGGCGCTTGTGCGTAGTAGTCAATTCCCCCATCCCAAGAAAGATTTTTATCGTGCTTTTGGATTTTGGGATCTAAATGCTCGCTCCTTTGCAAGAAGTCAGAGAGCTTATCCACCGCCATATTTCCTATTTTTTCAGGATTATCCTTTAATGCCACAGCACTCACATCCCCTCAAAAATCAAACTCCTCCGCCATCCCCGCGACATCAATCGTGAACTGCTCGCGCCGCTCCGGCACGTGTCCACTCTCGTCCGCGATGACGAGGCAGTAGCGGGCAGTGCGGTCATAGCTCTGTGCCCGCAGATGGAGCGTCTTGCGGAACACACGCTGTGCCGCGTCACGCTGGCTGCGATCAGCGATGATATGCACCGTATCGCTAACGGGCGCACCCGCCGCATCCGCAAAATACACGGAGTAGGTAGTGGGCAGACAGTTTCCTTCTGCCGCCTCCTCTTGGTAAAAGTCGAGCGGCACGCTCATCTGCGTCACGCGTCGGCTCACCGACACGAGGCGAAGCGTCACAGTCCGCACATCAATGCGCTCGCTCGCCTCACGATATGCCTTTGTCGAGGAACGCAGATGCTGATAGGAAAGAACCGGCACCGCCATCTCCTGCAAACTGATGCCGCCGTGCACATAGTTCAGCCCGCTCCCCGACATACGGATACGGATATTCTCGCGCGGTGCGAACGCCGCAAGCCGTCCGCCGCCCGCAGGGAAACGCACAGGCAGGAGATAGGGCGGCGCAGCCCCCTCCCGCAGGAGCGCATAGCGTCGTCCGATCTCCGCCGCGCGTGCGGCGAAATCCGTCCGATCCACCTTGTCACTCTCCGCGAGCGGGCTGTAAGTATAGAGAAAGCCGTGGTCGGCAGTAATGTGGATGCGTGTCCCGCCGAAATCATTCACGATGATACGCACCAGATTCAAAATCTCTGCAACCGCCTCCGTGCACGCAGGGAACACCATCGCATCCGATGTATGGCTCGCCTCGTCAATGCGATCATGATAGAGATAGACCACCTCCATCCCCTTCACAAGCGCGGCACGCTCCGCACGCTTCATCCCGATGAGCGTCGTATATTTCAGCGCGCAGCTCTTTGGCTCGGCAGCGCGCAGAACCTTCTCCCGATCCCCCGCCTCCGTCGGCTGCCCATCCGCACGCACCGCGACACCGCCGCCCCGTTTCTCCTCCACCGTGAGCGACGTATGCGGCAGCAGAGCCGCCATACCGAACTTCGTGATCGTCGGGAACATCGCCGCACGCGCCGCGAGTACCGCCTCCCCCTGCATCGTGCGCCGCAGCTCCGCAGCAAGCTCCGCCGCCACCTCATAGCGCAGCGCATCCGACACAATAACAAAGACGCGTCCCCTTCGCTCCCGCACACAGTCCGCATAGAACGCCGTCTGCTGCGGCACCCCCGCGATCCTGCCGTGCTCCGCCAGATCCTCCGCAACCGCATTCGTCCAGTTCTCACCGAGCTGCGCGAGGAAAAAATGCACATACAGCCCCTCCACGCACTGTGCGAGCGTCTTAAAAAGATCATCAAGCGCAGGATGCGCCGCCCTTAGCGATGCCCCGAAATGAAGATGAAACGCACGGTAATACGCATCCATGCGATAGTATTCCCGCACATAGGCATTCCAAATCATATGCGCCTCTGCGCTGTGAAATCCCTCCGCGTGCTCCTCATAAAATTTCTGCATCTTCGCGAACTGATACAGCCCCTCGTAGTAATGTGCGAACGCATCATAGAATGCCGCGCTGCGCCGTCGCTCCACAGCCGCAAGCATCCCCGCCGCATCCGGTGTGCTGCTGCACGCCGCCTGCAGCAGCGCAGACAGAACACAGACATGGAGGCAGGGAAAGCACTCCGTATCGAGGAGATCCGCCGTGGACACGCGGGAAAAACGCGCAGGGAGATCCAGTGCCGCCTCCACCTGCTCTGCCGTTATGCGCAGCCCCTCGGCATCCGCACGCAGCCACGCGCTGACGAGATCATAGCAAAAAGCCGCATGTCCCTCCGAAACATACGCCTCCAAACCGACGAGCGCGGACGCGGGCAGCGTACGCGATGCCGCTGAAAGGAGGATATGCGCCGCGAGCTGTGCAGGATCGTGCGCGCCCCGATACCCCGTCCGCTGCTGCGCGAGCTGCCAAAACGCCTCCGCTGCATCATAGCGCGCGAGCACGGCAGAGAGATCGTCCGCCCCTCCCGCAATCATCGCACGCAAAATCGCCGACGGCTGCGCCTCAGACAACCCCGCAATCGCCGCGAGTACACCGAGGTGCAGATCCGCCGCGCGTGTTACACGCAGCCCGAGACGCAGGAATGCACCGCGCCGCTCCTTCGCACGAAAGAATGCCGCATAGCGCTTCATCACAGGACGCAGCGCGGGGAGATCAGGCAGAGCGAGTTCATTCATCCGCATCGAGACCAGATCCGAGCGGAACTCCTCACCCGCAAGGCGCAGATTCAGCAGCCAGTCATCCTCCTCGTCCGCGAACGCAAACGGCTGATAGACCAGATAGTTGTGCTCTGTATCATCCGCACAGAGCAGCTTTTTCAGCGCGAAGCCGTTCGTCTCCGTACGGCGCACGAGCGTCGCATTCGGCAGATGGAAATCGTCCAGCTCATCCGCAAACGCCCCCTCCTCATCCAGCCAGAAAATAATGCGTCGCCTGTGGTAGTCGGGCAGCAGCGCATCGAACCGCTGCGTCAGCTCTGCGGCAATCGTATCAATATCCATAGATAACGTTCCTTATCGTAAAATCATCGCCTACCGACCAAAGCGCCCCTTCCACCGCTTGCTGACCTGTCCAAGAAGCAGTTCCGTAGGACGAAGCTGATTCGGAAACAGGTCAGTAGGCGACGAACATAGTGAGCCGATAGGGGCACTCCCCTATTTCAGCTTCGCGAGCACATCCTGCAGCAGAGCATAGTTGTGCCGCACACCGTCGTCGAGGTCGAGGGCGATCATCTGATCGGCAAGGTGGTGTACGCGTTCCTCATAGACGTGCAGCTCCTTCTCCTGTGCGCGGAGTGCCGTGCGCCGCTTCGTGAGCCGGAGGCGCTCTGCCCCCTGCGCCTCCGTAAGCAGTCGCTCTACATCGGCGAGCGCCGCCTGATAACGCGACTGCTGCGGGTGAATGTAGTCCGTCCGCATCCGTGCGAGCGTGTCAGGCGCGTAACGATGCAGATAGACGAGTGCCTTGAACCCGTTTTTCTCGCCGCTGTCAAACAGCCAGTAAATCGGACGTTTCCGATAGCAGCGCACATGGTCGGCATAGAAGTCCCGCAGGAAGTAACTGCGGATCACCGTGCGCGGACTGCCCTGCCCGCCGAACGCATCCGCGATAAAGCGCAGATTCTCCTCAAGGGTATCCGCCCCATACACCGTCTCCACGAACGAAACGAAACGCGCGGCAATATCGTCGATGAAATACTCGTCGTCACAGACAGGGATAATCGCATCCGCATCGGAGATAAAGGTCTTATAACAGGTCGCATCCCATTCCCCGCCCGCATAGACAATGCCCTCCTCGTCGAGCGAGTAGCGTCCGAACATACAGCCAACGGCATAGGAAATAAGCGACCGCACGGCATCCGCGCGTGTGAGGACGTAGCTACTCCCCTTCATCTCTGCGGGGACATCCGCCGCCGTGTCATAGACACGCGTCACAGTGACATCGCGCTCCGCAACGGCGGGCGTGAGTTCGTCCGCGAGACCATAGATGTCAATAAAGATGCGGTTCAGCTCCTCCTCGTTCGCCTTGAGCTGGTCAAACCGTGCATTACAATCCCACGCCCAACGCTCATAGCGATCCGAGAGCAGCGTCACCGATTTTCTGCGTGCATCAGCGTTGATGTTGTAAGAGAACTGTTCACGCCGCTCATATGCGGTAGGCGCAAGGGGATGTGATTGGAAGTCCCATGAAGTCTCGTAGGAATCCCAGTCGGCGCGGGAGATGGAAATGTTTTTCCCGACCAACGCCGTGACTTCATCCGCACGCTGCGCGTCATAAATGTACGGAATGCGCTCAATATCGTTATTCGTGAAGCTCATCGTTGGATTCAGCGCGGCAAGATAGGCAAAGGTGACATTCGAGCAGAGCAGCCCCAATAAATAGAAAAGTGCGTGATTGTCCCCGTCCTCCAAGAAGATGGAGCGGCTTGTATCATCAAAGGCAAATCCTGCCGCCTTGTACTTTACCGCAAACCGGCTCGAACTGAGCTTGTTCCACGTCAAACCAACCTTGAAATAATATGCCGTGTTTCGTGTCGCAGAAGCAATTTTTCCACTAGCGTTTCGATATGCGCGTATCTCCTCGCCATTATTGTACCAGTTGACGATGATTTCATTGTTGAACGACCATTTCCGATATTCGCCACCGCTGTTGCACGGCATCCATTTGTAGCACTTATCCGCTGTCTCCTGTGCGTCGCGATAGTGGAAGCCGATGCGCGGAAACGACACCTCATGCCAGTACCGTTCAAAAAGTTCATTGTTTCCCGTGGACATCCCCGCCTTCGGCTCCGCAAATTCGCCGAGCGGGCAGCCAACGCGATATGCCACAAGGAAGTTTTCGCTCACCCAAAATGCAATCGGTGAACTCGGAATTTTTTCAAAGTCCCGCGCATACGTCTCGAAATACATATTTTTATCATGCGTCGCAAGCGCCTCTATGGTTTTTTGCCGCTGTACTTCCATGCCGCCGCGATAGGCTGTTAATCGCAGGTAGGGGCTTTTCTTGTCAATATGGGCGTTTTGTAGGACAAACGTGCAAATCGGCACAGTTGCTTCCTCAAATGCCGAGTATTCAAACTGTATCAGAATAATGATGGTTTTCTCATCAATAATGTATTTTCTCAGTTTTTCATAGGACGAAATAAACATCCACACATAGGGTGTCAAGAAGCCAACATAGCCATTTGGAAATGCAAGTTCCGTGAATCGTGCAACACAGCACGAAAACAAGTCCGATTTATATGCGGGATAATGTTCCTTGACAAACTTCGCGAGCTTCGCCCCCATACCTTTGCTGCCCATATAGGGCGGGTTCGTGACGACGATATGATATTTCTGCGTAAGGATCTGCGCCTGACGGATGAGCTGCGGGATCCGTTCATTCGTCTCGCTGCTCCACAGCGTCACGTTCACATCGGGCGCGGCTGCCATCTGCGCCCACTCCCACGCGTTTGCCAACGCGGCATAGTCATGCGCGGGCGGAACGATGAGCGAGCCATACTCCCGCGCATCGGTGAACGCTGCCATGACATCGCTGAGTGCCGCTGCGTGCTCCTCCTCCGCAATCCCTGCACCGCCGTCATAGATAAACGCGCCGTCCGCGTTACTCTCCACAATGGCGTACACATTCGGCTGAATCCCGCGCCGAAAGAAGCCCCGATCATATGCACGCGCCTTCATCATGACGGTGAAATAGGCAAGCTGCGCTGCGCGCTCGTCGATGTCGAGACCGTAGAGATTCTTCGTGACAATATTTTTGACCGCATCCACCGTCGCATAGCCGTGCGCCCCATAGATCTCAATGAGCACCTCAAAGAGATAGGCGAGGATGTGTCCACTGCCCATGCAGGGATCGATGCAGCGAATCTCCTCGGGGCTGAGCGCAGCTGCCTCTGCACGCAGTACGCTGAGCTGTTCTGCAACCTCCTCGGTCTGCTCCGCTTCCTCCATATAGTAGTGCCATCCCGCACGCAAGTCTTCGTTTGGATGCCCCGCAAGCCAGAGCCGCCCAAGACTGTTCTCGACCATGTAGCGCACGATCCAGTCGGGGGTGAAGAGCTGCGTCGCAGCGGGCAGGGTGTCCTTCGTCACCTTGATATTCTTCTTGAGGTTTGCGAACACCGTATCCTTCGGCTCGCTGTTGTAGTACTGATAGAGCCAGCCGATGATCTGCACCTGATCCTGCCAGTCCTCCGCAGGGATGCGCGTGATAAGCTCATGGACAACACTGCCATCGCGCAGGAGGTTCTCGGGAAAGAGCAGTTCGGTATCATCGCCGATGCGCTGAAACATACGCGGAAGGACGGCGTTCAGTGCGTTGCACTGAGCGATGATGAGATACTTGAACAGCCCCTCATCATTGTTCGTGTTCTTGAACGCATAGATCTGCTGCGGATCAATCCCCTCCATCGTAAGATCAATCGACTCCGTCATGATCTGTGGGCGGAACGCATCGTTTTCATCGGTAAAGACGCGCACACGGGACGGGAGATAGCCGTTTACCTCCATGAAGCGCAGTGCGATAAAGCGGTTGAACCATGTGTAGGCGATACCCTCGATGGTGCCAGTATAGCCCTCCGTACGGATACGTTCAATGAGGGAGCGGCGCTGTCTCTGCTCTGTGGACGAGAGCACGCGCCCCATCACGACCTCCGCACGCGCATCGCCCGCGTCCTCCGCCGTGATGCCATAGAGGGCAGCACGCTGCGCGACACTCCCGATGAGTGCCCGCCGTGCCCATACGGCATATTTTTTGATCGCGTTCTTGTCCATGCTGTACTCCTTCGCAGGTCTTCCTGTGCTGTCCAAAGCGCCCCTTCCACCGCCAGCGCGGTCCCCCTCCCCCGTAGCGACGGGGGAGACTTATGTGCTTGATATGGATGAAATACTTTCAATACCTTCCAGCACATCAAAGTGCTGATCCTTGCTCCACACTTTGACTTGCGTATGTCTCCCAACGAGGCGTTGATAATCCATACACTCTGACAGGATTGAAAGATCGCCCCATCCCATCTTATACTGCTGTGCATAATCAGGAAAACACTTCGCCATCGTCTGTAGTGTAGCTTCTGTGAGTTGATTGGCATTATATGTCCAAGGAGCTTCGCCGCTGAGGCTTTTCATAATGAGCTGCGAGAACTTTTTGGCACAGGTTCTGCATACTGTTTTATCCTCAATATGAGCTATGTGATTCCCCGTCTCGACAAGTGCAGCACGCGGTAGAATCATCGTATGCTTCCCCTGTCTCAGTTTTTCAAAGTCATCTTTTACTTCCTCTGCGTGTTGACATCTCTTAGGAACACGAAGAATATTGAGCAGAATTGAAGTGTCAAGGAAGTATACTGTCCGTTCCATTGTCAATCCTCCCACAGCCACGAGTAATCATGCTTTGAAATATCATGCGGCTCGCGGATTGCCTTGACGAACGCATCCTGTTCGGCGAGCTCTCCCATCGTCCCCTTTGCCACGAGGCGAAGGTAATCGGGCAGGTCGACGATGCGCGCGAATGTGCTCGCGCCATCCTCCTTGCTCCGATAGCAAAGCACAAGCCCATCCATATGGTCGGGACCGACGGCATCCATCACGGCAGGGTTATGTGTTGTGACAACAAGCGTGAGGTGACGCTCGGCGGCGATCTGCTGAATGGCGTGCAGAAGTTTTGTGATGCGGCTCGGGTGGATGCCGTTGTCCAGTTCCTCGACGACGATCATGCTCCCCTCCGGTTCGCTGTATACGGCGGCGAGAATCGCGAGACAGCGCAGCGTCCCGTCAGAGAGCTGGCGGGCATCCATTTGAATCCCGCCAGATTCATGCAGTAACAGCATGACATCCCTCGCAGAAGTCAGAATAAAGCCCATCTTCTCTATGCCATTATCCGGCAAATCATCAATGATTTTTCGTATGTCTTCTATACCATTTTTCGTCTCACGCAAATCATGCAGAACGGCAGAAAGATTCTCCCCGTTAAATCGCAGCTCTTTATCCCCCATACGGGCATAATCACGCATACGCCACGGTTCTGGTTGAAACACAAAAATGTGGCTTAATGCAAGTTGGAATATATGCACGTCAGCAGAAACCTTGCTAGTTGAGCCATTGTCGCTTAATATCTGCATATAAATTTGAGACAAGACAGCCTTGTTTCGATTACATATTGTTCTAAAAGGGTAGTCATTACTTTGATCTGAGAGATACCAGACCATGAGATAATCTGATGATGTGTTATTATTCTCTGTTTCAAAGAGCATTTTCCCCTTATCTTCTGTGCTTCTTTTCAACGATTCACGTTCTACAACAACACCATCATCCACCCGAATCGTGATGCGATACTCAAGTGCATACTCCGCTGCCTGATAGGTACACCCGAGTTCAAAACTCTGAAACGGCACGCGCGGACAAGCGGCGCTCCCGCCGCGCACGCGCCCATCCGAACGACGCTCCCCATCCAGAATGACAGAGAGCTCCCGCCCCGTGGCAAGCTGCGACAAGATCCACAATGCCTCAAGCGCGTTGCTCTTGCCGCTCGCATTCGAGCCGATCATCAGCGTAAGCTGTTCGAGCGGCAGCTCTGCCTCTGCAAAGCTCTTGAAGTTATGCAGGTAGATTGATTTCAGCATGGGTTCACCTCATTTCGATATGCAGGAAATACTACCATTAACCGCACTGGCGAATCCGTCTCTGAAGATACCAGATCAGGATGCCGCAGTAGGGGGAATATCGACCATGCTGCCGCTCCTGATAGGTTTGCAGTTTCTTTTCCAGATACCCTTTGGAGGCAGTTTTATCCTGCTTGTCCCGCTTCATAACGGCACAAAAAGCCATGAGCACCTGTTTCCGTACACCTTTGAGCCGCACACAATTCAGATTCAGTACATTGTCCAAGTCTGCTTGTATCTGTATGTTCCAAGCACGAATTTCCCCATCCATGCCGTAGTATATTTGATCTGTATGGGACTTGTTCTGCGGATCAATGATAAGGACAGTCTTCCCCTTGTGCGTGTCGCAGGTCTGCTCCTTATATGGTTTCCCCTTGCCTCCGTAACATACTGCCAGTAAATTTTTATAGGTCAGTTCATTGTCTGAGTCGCGCGGCGTGTAGTGTTCAATTTTGACCGTATCGGGGGCATCCTCCAACGGGGTCATGCAATAGGCGCAAAGATAGCCCTGCTCCGCAAGCAATGCCGTGCGCAGGGCATTCTTCACATCTGTATCCATCCCATCAAAACACGCGCCATTGCTCTTCTGATACTGTATGAATGTGCCGGGCGGAGGGTTTTTCTGAATGTAGAGCATGACATTACCTCAGCGTTCCAGATCGAGCATTGTCGTCATATAGACGACCTCCTCGTCACTCTGACCCAAGATTTTTTCCAGTACGCCGAGTTGTTTCTCCGCCGCTGAAAAATCCCCTTCGTCCAGTGCTTTATAGAACAAATCCTTCTTCTCCATGACTTCCTGCGGACGCACCTCTGTCCCCATCACGTCGCGTAGGATGGTGTTGACATCCCGTCCATAAGTATGTTCGGCAGGCGGATATGCCTTCCCCTCCGAAAAAACGATAATGTTTTCACGCGGCACATTCGCTAGGACGGCGGGCGCATGGGTAGTAACGATGAACTGGATACGCGGGAATACCTTTTTGAGTGACGCGAGGATTTTTCGCTGCCACGAAGGATGCAGGTGCATATCGATCTCGTCGATGAGAACGATGCCGGGGGTCTCCCGCATCGCCTCTCCTCCGAGGTTCGGATTCAGCAGTGCAATGCGATAGGCAATATCGGCGGTCATGGAGAGCATCGCCTTGATGCCGTCGCTGAAATAGCGCAGTGGGAGGGACACAGGGTCTTCATTTTTGCGCTTGACATGAATGACAATCTCCCATGTCTTAAAGTCATAACGTACACGAACTTTTTCCAAATCTTCGTCTGTATCTGCATAGATTTTCTCCATTGCATTTTTTACAGATCTGAAGATGGGAAGCTCCTCGCCGTCTTGCGCCTCGATAAAGGCACTTTGTTTGAACCAGTCAAACATAAGCTCCTCTTTTATTCCTGCCTTCAATGCATCAATATAACCATCCAAACGCGAGGGAACTTCGGACATATTGTTTTTTTTCAGCTTTTTTCGGGAGCGCCAACGTCGATCCGTTTTATAATATACAAAAATTGGCAGCGTTACATCTGCATTTATCTGAACTTTTTTTCTCAGTACACTTGCATAGGTCACAATTGTTCCTGACGCAACTGCACTCGTTCCGCTATCCTCCGTTCTCCGTACTGTCTCCCATTCGTGAGTTTCTTTTTCGTCTGCCGCACCAGTCTCTGTCAGCGCAGTAATAACCACAGGATACTGGAGTTCTCGACGCGAACCGCCCCCCTCATACACATATGTAATATTCCGAACGTCCGATTTGTGGATTTTTTCATGTTTATTTCCCATTACAGCAAGAAAGTTTCCGAGCACAATCGCAACGGCATCCAATATTGAGGACTTTCCCACGCCATTCGTGCCGATCAGTACCGCATAGTCCTGTGGGAATTCAATGTCCAGATGCTCAAAACACCGAAAGTTCTCCAATGTCATTTTTTTAATATACACAGTTTTTCACCTCATTTCAGCTGGATTCCATCGCAGCCCTTCATATACATGACAAGCTGTTTGCGGATACGTGCGAGGTAGGCATCGATCTCAGCCTCACTCGCGAGGGTCTCGCTCGGGAAGAGTACCTGACGCGCATACTGCTTGATGTTCTTCGGTGTGGGACGCGGAGCAGCGGGCTGCGCCGTCCCCACTGCTGAGGGCTGTGTCGTGACGCTCGTTTTCGCTGCAGTCTGCGTGGGCGGTGCGGTAAGCACGTCGATCCGCTTGCGCATTTCGTCGAGTTTCTGATACATCTGTGGGAGAAGTCCATCAAGCTTGACGAGACTGGTAAATGCGGCGATTTCCTCACGTTTTTTCGTATAGAAGTCGTCGGCTGCACGCACATATTCTCGCGCACGCGGGTTGTCTGCCGCTGCCTGATGGATCGCTCCGAGGCAGTCGGTGGCGACCTCGCCGATCTCCGCACGCTTTGCCGTGAGCAGTGCGTCGTATGCGGCATTGACGGTCGTCATGAGGGCACTGAGCTGTGGGATGCCGCTGTAGTCAAACTTCTCGGTGAAGGTGATGCGTTTGCGGATCTCGTTCAGGGCATTGGTTGCCTCAACGGCACCTGTGAGGTAGCTCAGCTCATCGCGTGTCTTTTTCTCAAGGCGGACAGCCAGATCAAATGTATCTGACTGCTTTGCAAAGAACTCCTCGACCTGACGCGCCGCTTCTTTCGTGTTCAGAAGTTCATTCTTGTGTGCTAGAATGTGTCCGATGAGGGCATTGTTGTCGCTCTTTTGCGCCAGAAGCTGCGCAAGCTGATGCAGCAGCGCCGTGATGACTGTGCGCCCCGGGTATTTGGCGTTCTGCTCGTACTTTCGCGCCAGTTCCTCGTAGTGTGTCCGCTGTGCTGCGAATTGCTCGATGATGTAATGCGTAAGCCCGTCCTCGTCGGCGGGCAAGTTCATCGCATCAAAATACTCCTCCAAGATCGCGCGTACCTGCCGCATCTTTCCCTTGTCAACGCTCTGACGGATACAGATCCGTGTTTTCGGTATCTCGCTCCTGCGTCGCAGGAAGTCGGGGAGTTTCGGGTGCTCGGGACGAATGCTTTCACCGCCGTATTTGACGGTGATACGCTGTTCTTTGATGAGCAGTGCCGTGGCATAGGCGATGTCGATTTCGCGCCATCCGTAGGGTACTGCCTGATAGCGGCTCTGCACATCCGCCATGGATGTGGGGCGTTTTGCCATCTCCTGCAGACGCAGATACTCCTCGATGTTCAGCGCGGCATCGCTGTTCGCCTCCGCCATGCCGGGGAGGGGCTGCTCCGCTCCTTCGAGCAGTGCACGAATCTCATCGTCGCTCTTGATATTTTTCGTAATGAGGTCAAGCTTGTGATAGACGCGTGCGACGAGCTGTGAGAGCACCTGGTCGAGACGCGCCTTTACATCCTTGCCCGTTAGGCTGACACGCTCGCCGTCGACGTACGTCTCTGCTGTGCATATCGCTGCGGCAAGTGCCTCCCGCGCCTCTGCCTCGCATCGCATTGCCTCGTCCTGATAGCCCTTGATGATGTTCTCAACGGATTTCGGCAGGTTTGCAAAGTTCTGCTGTTTCACGTATTGGCGGATTTTCATGGCATGTTCGAGGGTTTCGTAGTAAGGCGCATCCGAAAGGACGAGCACCGCCTGCCCCTTTGATCCCAGCAGTACGCTCTGCTCGGTGCGCAGCTGCGGATCCTCCGCTGCTGTGAGGATCACGAGTCGAAGTCCACCGCTGCCGCCGCCCATCCGATCGACTGCAGCATCGAAGTCGAAGTCGTATTCCCCACAGCGGAATTTACGCGCCGCATAGAGATCGGCAAAGACGATCTGATGAATGCGCTCCTGTATCATGCCAGTATCGACATCGGTGCGGTTGATGCCGCGCTGGATGTCCTGCTCCTCGTTCGTGAGGAAGTGATAGCGCATGCCGCTGCGCCCGATGTAGTTCTGCCCCTGCAGACGTTCGAGGCAGCGCGTGATCTCTGTGCGCAGAGCAATCTTATCCACGCGTACGTCGTCCGCCATGAGGATGACGATGTTCTCGAGGACGGCGGGCATATCGTCTGAAATGTAGCGGATGAGGTAGAGGAGTTTGAGTACGTTCACGTCCGCAGGGAGAAGTCCCTCCCCACGCTCCGCTGCCTGCTGTGCACGCTCAATGACCTGTCGAATGGAGCTGTCGAGGAAGCCGTGCACGCTGTCATAGAAATGGAAGAATGGTGCGAGGGCATACGCATCACGCTCCTGAAGCCGCTGCGCGGTCTCCTGAAATGCGGAGAGCATGGAACGCTCGCCGCCCGAGTGGTGCTGCCCGGCGTTGCCGTGTTTGCGAATCGCGGCAAACGCCCGCTGCAGGAGGAGGAACTGGTAGGGCACGAACGGGAAGTTCGCCGCATAGTCCTCTGCATTATCATAGCCCCGCATATCGCGCGGTGTCTCCACGAAGCTGAACACGTTGCGCAGGACGGCAGCATACTGTCTGTCATACTGTGTGCGGAGGGCGGCGGCGGCATCCGCTGTTTTCTCTAGGAGACGTTTTTGAATGACCTCGTCTACGGAGGAGGAGGAGAGGGAAAGTCGTGTGGAAAAGCGCGCTTGAATGCGTGAGAACTCATCCGCGCGGACGCGTATGATCTCGTCCAACGCCTCCTGCCCTGTGCACATGACCCAGACTCTGCCCATGCAGCGTGCGCCGATGGTCTCGACAATGGATTGGAGGTTGAGCAGCATCGTGCGATCCGTCCCGACGTACTGTCCGACCTCGTCGATCATAAAGATGAGGCGGAAGTCCGTCTCCTGTGCCTCGACATAGGCACGAATATCAGCAACGAGTTCATCGATGGAGAGTTCTGCGCGCTCCTCGCGAAACCAGTCGCGCGCCCCCTCTTCGCTCATGCCGAGCACCTCCATCAGGGTCTCGACGATGATTTTCTCATGGAATGCGTAGGCACGGCGAGACGCTTCCCACGAACCGCCTTTTTTCTCTGCAAAGACGCGGCGAAATTCCTCCGTCCGTCCCTCTGCCGCGATGTGCTGCTCGAGCCGCACGACCTTGAGATCTGCTCCGTAGTAGCCGAGGTGGTTGTAGAACATTTTTGCAAAGACGTTCGGTACGCTGCTTTGCCCGCGCGGACCCGCACTGAATACGTCGATATTAAAGAGAATGGTCTCCGTGCGTGCGCGTGTGGCGTACTCGATTGCGTGAACGGTCTCGGGTGAATCCGCCAGTTTTGCGTGAAAGAGTTCGGCGGTTCTTTGCCCATCGATCTGTCTGTTTTCGAGAAGGTAGGAGAGCATCTTGAGGAAGTGCGATTTACCACTGCCGAAGAAGCCCGAGATCCATACGCCAATGCTGTCCGTCGGTTCGTCAAAGGCACGGCGGTAGACACTGAAAAAGTTGGCAAAATGTTTTTTCAGCTCCTGTGTGACGACATACTCCCGCACCTCCTGCGCGATAATGCTGTCCGCATCCTGATCGACTTTGATAACGCCGTTGATCAGACGGTTGATGTCCTGTGCAAACATGTCACGAATCTGCATGATGTTCCTCCTGCGCTGGTATTTTCCCTAGACAATGTTGAATGCGCGGTAGTAGTCGCTGGGCGCGAGACGATCAAAGAGCCGCAGCCGATAGCCGTCGAAGGTGCCGGGGTACATGACAAGGATCGGGATGTCGGTGATGTGTGGCTGCAGCGCGGCGAGAAGTGTGTGCACGCGCAAAAAGGGGAAGACATCCCCTACCCCCGTGAGGATAAGGACATCCCTACCACGCGTGAGGTTTTCCGGTGCAATACGCTCAATAAACGCAGGCTCGCCGACCGCCGCGTGCAGCTGCGCACGCAAAAAGTCCCGCCCGCGCTCCTCCTCCATCGCAGGGATTTCCTCAAGGATGCCGAGATCTGCACAGGCATCGAGAAATATGCGATAGAGGTCGTGTATAACGGGGCAAAAATTCTCTGCTGCATCTTTTTGCAGCTGTCGCAGGAAATGCGTGACCGTCGGCTCCTCGTGCGGTGCGTAGCAAAAAAATCGGATATTAACCTCGTTGCTGAGCCCCCGTCCCGCAAGAAAATCGGGATGACAGACGAGGGCACGCAGGTCGTCGAGGCGTTCTTGCAGATTTTTCATAGGTTTCCTTCATGTGTCAAGAAAAGCAGTTGAATGCAGGCAGCAGCACCTCATCGCCATGTGCTCGGATTGCACGCTCAAGTACGGGACTGAGCCAGACAGGGTTCAGACGCTGTGCACGCGCATTATCCAGATACTCGTTTTCCACAAGGATCTTTACGAGTACCTGTCGGAGTTTTGTGATGGTCTGCTCGCTCCATGCGGCGACGACATCGTCCTGCTCGCGCAGACGGAGAAAGAATGCGGCGATGTCAGCTCGCCCAAGGGTAAAGTCACGTGTGCGGTACTTTTCGCCGACAACCGTCACCATGAACTCCGCAGCGAGCACATAGGACTTCATCATCGCATAGAGAGCGATCTGTTTTGCCTCATCAAACGACGCATTCGCCAGCGCCTCAACGAGTGCCGGATCATCGAGTACAGCGAGCCGCCTGAGACACGCGCGTGCCATACGCCCGAGCATCCGCTCTGTCGGATACTGGAACAGGTTCTCCGCAGCGATCCGTTCCTCCACTGCGGCAGGAGAAAGCCCCTCATGGAGAAGGCGTGCTGTGATACGCATCTCATAGAACAGAAACTGTTCCCGCGTCATCGCTGCGCTGTACGGGCTGCGCCCTCTCCCCTGTTGGCCTCTCTGCATTGGCATTGCCCACTCCTCCCACCGTTTCAAGCATTCCAATTGTACTCACACAAAAGTGGGCGAGCAGTGCTCTCCCCATGTATATATTCGACCGCATACGGCTTTTCCCTGTTTTTCGACGCAGCGGCTTCACTCCCCATCCCATTGCACACCAACACGCTGACAGTGGGGTAAACCTCCATCAGCCTACGGATGTAACCATTGATCAGAAATTTCAGCCCACAAAATACTGAAAATACATTTTTAGAATATCTTTCTTTTTTTCCGATGTCATATATTGTACGCGAATGGCCTTTTGGATATTTTCTCGCGTTTTTTTATTTTCCCCCATGCACCGCAGTAGTTCTGGTGAACAATCCATCAACCATTCACATTCAAATTTATTGTAGTCGTAATTTTCCGGATCAACAACCCACGAATAGAACGGTATGCCAGCCTGTTGAATAAATGTACGTACTCTTTCCGTCTCTATGAAAGCTTGCGCGAGATAGGCATTACCAATACAGTCCACAATCCTCTCATAAGAACTTGGATATACCAGCTTGCGATCATCCGGTACCTCCTGTAGAATGGCAAGGAGTTTTTCTTCTTGCTCTTTATCAGGTGACAAGATCTTTGTACCGAGCAATTTACAAAATAGAATTAACGGCTCTAATGTGTGATTTTCTCTCACCGTATTTGCCAAATCGATAAAATTCTGCATTGTATTTTGGGTAATTCCACTAAAATCCCATTTTACACATTCAGCTAAATTTATAATTTCTTTTTTTCGGTTATCATCAACATACGAATACAAACTGCTCAGCGTATAGAGGTACTCTTCCGACAGCAAAGCAGATATGTATTGACTATTGAAATCACCGCCATTCTTCATCTTTTTATAGAGACACAGTGCATTTACCAAAAGGTGTTCTACCTCATATTGGCCAACGTATCGATGAATGACCGACGCTAAAAGCTGTTCTATAAATTCCTGAAGCGGTTCTGCAGAATTTATTTCCTCCGTCATCAGGTTCTCACACCGTGATGCCTGCACAAAAAAATTGGTAATGGCAATTTTCTGTCCCGGGAAGCGAATATTTCCAACAGGATTTACCAATGTCTGTAAAACAGCCTGTATCAAGGGACAGGACAATTCACTATGATACAGCAGACGCAGTATCTTTTCAAAAAGCTCGTCGGCCTCCAATTTATCCATATGCCGCATGTTCAACAAGATATGTTCCAACCGTTGAACCGCATCGTCGTTTATAATGATTGGGGAACCTTCATTTCGTGATAAAATAAACTTTATATCTTCCAATGACAGATAACGCAATATAAAGTAAATATCCATCGCATCTATCTGCTCCGGCTGTACATTTCCAACGGCGGTATCAAATGGAGTGTCTTCTTTCCTCTCAATGCGCATGGCTGTCATTGTCGTTAAAAGACTGGACGCATATTGCCGCACACACGAGGAGAACTCTATATACTGATCAAGGAGAATACCGTTCTTTATCACATAGAGCCAATTTTCCGTAACATATTGACGCAGCTCTATAATCGCGGGTGTATTCGCAAACAACGTATAGGATGTCTGTGCTTCTTTTTGTGCCTTCTCTGCTTTCTTATGCGTATCAAGCAACGTTGAATAAAATATTTGGAACGTGTATAGCTCGCGCAGAAAAGTATTATGTTCATTTCCCATATCCGGTAAAGAATAAAACACCTTATTTAAGTCTATCCCCTCCGCATCTTCCCAAATTTTTTCCTTTTCTTCTTCCGAATAGCGCAATGACGAACGTTCAAATATTATTTTCGCCAAATATTTTCGATTCAGCAAGGAAATAAAATACCAAACGTATTTTTCCTGCCGATAACAGGCATCTGTGGCTTTCTGTAAATATTGGTAGGCTTCCGCATACTCTTCCAGATGATAGGAAAGAGCAGCCTGCTCCACGTATAGGACAGGATCTTTTCCTAACAACATCTTATTTTTATGTTTCAGCTTGTTTAGTTTAGGTATATCATATTCCACAATAGCAGAAAGGATATGCTCCATACTGGGGGCTTCGTCTGAATGCGGGCGAAACCTTTTGTTCTCATGCGTTTTCTCATCACGTACATACCGATAAACTCCGCTTTTCGCAAGAATTTTATAAATATCTTCATAGCACGCCTTATCATCGTCTGGCACACATTTCTCATGAGAAACGTCCGTCGCACTGCCAAAAGCTCGGATCCGATCCAATATAGTAAATCCAATATTTTCAATCACAATGAAACGATTGTTATCCAAGCATATACCTGCCGTCGAAAACGCTCGCTCTATGTATCGCCTATGGACATATTTCAAATGCCATAGCGGTCTTAGGGCATCATATATCTTTCTTACCATAGTTTGCTCCTTTTTTTCGCGCAGAAATTGGAGCATTTTTACCAGTTGATCTTCACGTGACAATCCCGAATATTTCTGATCCGCATAGAGCAACTTGATGCCAAAATCATCAAAATACCCTGCCTCCAGTTCAGAATATGCGATATTCGTCAGGATCATATAGGAGCGTGGCATATCACGTCCCAGAATGTCTCTAAGCCACGAAAAAATATGTTTTAAGTCAGGATCCCGAAAGGAATAGCCAATAAACAAAACTGTATTTCCTGCGATGAGTGCCTTGATATACGCCTGTATCAGGCGAAAATTTCGAGAATAATTTAAGTAGTCTTCTTCCTTTAATACGAAATTATCATACACGAAATCACCGTGCATTTTTATAATTTTATTTTCTGCACATCCATAAGCCAAATCTTTATCTCGACGAATGACATCCACAACACGATAAGCTTGACGAAATATCTCTTCTAACAAGTCATCATAGTTCGTCGTAACAATGGTATTGACTTGGAATTTCATGAGTTCATGATGTATCGGATTGGGAGATAGGTTTTTACCATATCGGAAAAGCTGTCTCATAAATCTCGTATATTCATTTTCTCCATATTTTCTATAATAATATTGAGCTATTTTTAAGAAATCCTCCTGATCCCCCTCAGCAGGCAGTTTCTTTTTAATCTCAGCAACAGACTCTGACCACAACGGCATACCGGAGGCAATCGAGACTCCTGCCCCAACAAAGAATACCAGACGTTTTTCGCGTTCCGCCTGCTGAATCAGTTGGCGTTCTTCGTCATATATTTTTTCTATGCACTGTTCGGATCCCATCATCTTTCACTCCCCAGCATCTACCTTGTTCACCTGCGTTTTCCCAATGGCGGTGAGGCGCATGAGAAGCTCGGAGACTTCCTGTGGAGTTGTAGTATTCGCCGCCGCACTTGCCCGCATTCGATGTTATAATGGCACGATGCAGCTCCGCCCGCTCCATTTCCTTCTTGTTGTCCATGATCTCGCCTCCATGTTTTATTATTCTATTTTAACACAAACTTGTAATATGTTCACGACCTTCAAGGAAAGATAGCAGCTCAATCCCTTTACGTTTCCCCGCAAGAACCTTTAGGAAGCACTGATAAATTCAGCACTGCCATCTTGGCGTATCTTTTTCGCCCTC
>ERZ772986.669-NODE-669-length-20688-cov-11.789270_pt1 | contig 20688 bp, 16 predicted proteins | sample MGYA00511898_ERZ772986 | MGnify/ENA primary metagenome ERZ772986 (study PRJEB29015, sample SAMEA2737934) | human oral metagenome | biome: human oral; feature: human-associated habitat; material: dental | place: China | collected 2148 ... | reverse complement strand
CTTAATGGGTCGGACCAAGACGACAACCAAGGAAGCAGCCAGACTCAAGGTAAAAACCAAGAGGACGAAAAAGAAAGAGTTCTTGCTGCTTGGAATGCAACGCCGTTTGTAGAAAAGCCGGATAATCCAACATTGGATGGAGACATCAACAAAATTGTCGTTGGTGTGTGGCAAGTTGATACGGCTATCGGAGCCGGTGACAAAGCCGGTAAAACCTACGATCACGCAGGTATGCTTAACCAGGCATACCATAACGGCACCGTCCCTCACTACATTTTTAAGAGCGACGGCACCCATGAGCTGCACCATTTCGACGGTAAAGTAGATCATGGCAAATGGACTGCCAAAGGCGATTCAGCCATTTCTTGTGTCTATGAGGAAGATGGAACAACGGATGAGTGGAGCTACGATCGAGAAGCACAACGGCTCAAGTTTGAAGGTAAATCCGCCATTTCAAGTTATCAAAAATTGAGCGACAATCCCAAAGATACCTCTCAAATTGCCTATATTGACGGCAATGTTGTTAACTTTGCTGCAACGATACCAGGCGTATGGGAGCTCGTAAGCCTCCATCGTATTAATTCGGATGAACCTGATTTAAGCACAGAGGACGTCAAATCTAATATTAAGAAGACTGGAACGAGCTATTTCTTCTCGGTACATAAAAACGGTTTCTGTGCTCTTTTCTATCCAAGCGGAAGAGTCTTGCCGGGAAGAATTGAGGCGGAGAGTTCTTCTGACAATAAGCAAACCTATCCGATGCTTGTTGCGGCGTCGGATCAATTTGAAAACGTTGAAGAGGCTTCTCTTCAGGCACATCCAAAGCGACCGACAACTGTTTACGTTAAGTTGAAAGAGGTAGAGCTGCTCTTTCAACATCTGAATCATCGCGAGGATGACTTTGGCGATATTTCTTATGCTCCAAAAGCGTCGTTCCCTTGGCACCTCGATAAGCTCGGCAATCCAACGTCTGAAGCGAGTGGCGATAATTCCTAGAATCGGCTGAAACCAATCAAAAAAGCCTTGCATTTGCCTTTCATTTAGTGTCTAATATTCATATAAATAGTAATAGTTACTATTTATAAAGCGAGAGAAGAATGAAACGGGTAAGAAAGCACCAGAAGCAAACGAAAAAGTGCCGAACAGCACAGAAAGGAAAAGATAGTCGTTATGAGGTACAGCAAGCAGCGAGAAGCCATCCGGTCATATATGGAAGGCCGTCACGATCATCCGGCTGCTGACAGTGTATATGCAGCAGTTCGAAAAGAGCTTCCACATATCAGTTTGGGCACGGTTTACCGTAATCTCATGCAGCTTGTTGATGCCGGAGAATTGCAGGTGATCAATACGGGAGATAGCGTTTCTCGGTTTGATCCCATAACACGCGAACATGCGCACTTTCAGTGCAGAGAATGCGGCAAAGTTATGGATGTTAAGGGTCCGAGTCTTGCTGACCTAACAGCACTTGCAAAAAATTCGTGCGGCAAGATTGACTCATATGCGCTTTGCTTTACCGGTGTCTGTGATGACTGTCTTGCCCGTCGTTCTGAATCTCGCGTAAGTGGTAAGTAACCTTTGAAAGGAGTATGTATGATTAACGAGAAACTCAACCAGCTTTTGTCCGATTACGCAGTAGAGGCACACAAAACCCATAATTTCCATTGGTACGTGAAGGGACCAACGTTTTTCCAAGTACACACTCTTCTCGATAGTGTGTATGGCGCTATGTATGACCAGATCGATGAGGTGGCCGAGCTCATTCTCATGAATGAGGGAACACCGTTGGGCTCTATGGCAGAGTACATCAAGAATTCACACCTTGAGGAGGCCTCGGACGGCTATAAAGATCCTGCAGAGATTTTCTCGGCAACCCTTGTTGATTACGAGAAGATTCGCAGCTTTGCGGCAGAGATTAAAAAGGATGCAGACGCAGAGGATAACTATCTGGTGTCTGCTGCCATGGATGAGCACATTGCAGCTCTCTCTAAGACAATCTGGATGATTAAACAGTCCCAGAAGTAATGAAGGTCGTATCGTTATTTGAAGATGCCATCGGCTTGTCCGGTGGCATTTTTCAAGGCTTTAGTCTGTTGAGCGCGAACAGCACGCAAAACATAAAAGTGTTCGCTATGCGAGTGGTTGTGATCTTTTTATTGAATACACAGTAAAATCCACTTGAGTTCGTATTGATCTTTATTTAAAGGTAAATAATTGCAGCTTATTATACATGTCATAACCATGGTGACAAACTGGATCTTAACCTGTACATATTTAAAGCTAATACTATAGCTGACAGAATAAAAACAAGGAAAGGAAGGACGAACAACTATCGGTAATCCAGCATATACGAAAACTGGTAGTCTTAACGTAAAGAGGGAGGCATGGCTTATGTCCAAGTCAATTGTTGCAGTAACAAATTGTCCAGCAGGTATTGCTCATACTTATATGGTTGCAGAGGCAATTAGGACTAAAGGAGAAGCAGCGGGATACAAAGTTTATGTTGAAACTCAGGGGGCAAATGGTATTGAAGGAGCTCTGTCACAAGAGCAAATCAAAAATGCTGATTATGTCATTTTGGCTTTAGGCAAGGGTATGAGTGACGATGATCGTGTGCGCTTTGATGGTAAGAGAGTTGTTGAAGTTTCTGTTTCAAAGGCTCTTAAAGATATAGATTCAATCATTCCACATCTTGATGAGAAGGCTAAGATTTACCGTGCAACCACTGTTAATTTGGGTGGTCGTAGCAGTAAGGAAACTTCTGTTACAGGTATTATGAATCACTTGATGGCCGGTGTTTCTGCGGCATTACCATTCGTCATTGGCGGTGGTCTTTTAATGGCCATTGGCTCCATTATGGTCCAGTTTGGTGCTCCCAATATTGCACCTGCTGACGGCCAGACGGCTTCTATTGCTTGGGTACTTAACCAAATTGGAGCTTTAGGTTTTTCATTTATGGTTCCTGTGATGGGTGGATGGATTGCACAATCAATTGGAGGTAAGCCTGCACTAGCACCTGCATTTATTTGTTCGTATCTCGCTAATAGTCCAAATATTTTAGGCACTCCTACCAGTGCCGGCTTTCTTGGCGCTGTTCTTATTGGACTTCTAGTAGGATACTTTGCTAAGGCAATGAAGGCTATTAAACTTCCTAAAAATATGCAGGGACTGATGGGCTTTTTGATTATTCCTTTTGTGGGTTTGCTTATCTTCGGCCTTCTTACTTACTATGTTGTTGGCCCTATAGCAGCGACTTTAATGAATATGTTAGTAACTATGCTTACTACGATTCCTTCTGGAGCTAAGCTTGGTGCGGCATTTCTTGTTGGCGCTATGCTTGCCTTTGATATGGGAGGTCCCGTTAATAAAGCTGCATGGTTTTTCTCGTTCTCTTTAGTCTCAACAGGTATTTATGATTGGTACGGTATAGTTGGCGTTGTAACCTTGATGCCCCCAATGGCTGCTGCCATTGCAACTTGGATCAAGCCTCAGCTTTTTACGCAGGGTGAACGTGATGCAGCATGGCCTGCTCTTATTGTTGGTGCAACAACTGCAACTGAGCCTGCTATTCCTTATGCGTTAGCAGCCCCACTGCCCATGATTTCTGCTAACGTAATTTCTGGTGGCATTGCTGGTGTTTTATCGATGGCGTTAGGCGTTCAAAGAATAGCTCCTGGGATTGGCATTTTTGACCCTTTGTTGGGACTGATTACTCCTGCGTGGGCTTACTATATTGCTTTAGGTATAGGTCTTTTCCTGAATATTGTCTTTGTCATTTCTTTTAAATCTGCTTGGATGAAGAGACGGGCCACAAAAGTAAATATGAAATAGGAGCACCATATCTCAGTGCCTGCGAGAATTTCTCGCAGGCATGCTTTGCTTTTAGAATAAGAGAGAAGTGTGAGATATATGAGTTTTGACTTTGATCAGGTAATTGACAGGCACAACACCTACTGTACACAGTGGGATTATATTGCGGATCGATTTGGATGCGATGATGTGCTTCCTTTTTCAATTTCTGATTCTGATTTTGCAGTTCCTCCTGAAATTGTCGAGGCTTTACAGAATCGTCTGACTCATCCTCTTTTTGGATATACACGTTGGAATCATGATGATTTTAAGACTCCTATCGTGCAATGGTTTGAGCGCCGTGGCGGTGCTCGGGTTATTTCGGATTGGATTGTGTACAGCCCTAGTGTCATCTTTACGGTAGCGGCACTTATAAGAATACTATCCCGTCCAGGAGATTCAGTTGTTACTTTTACACCTTTGTATGATGGCTTTTATGGTGCTATTTGCGCAAATGATCGCGAAATTGCACCAGTATATATTGCTTCAGCCAATGAGGGATACTCGATTGATTTCGATGCTTTATATATGGCTTGTTCTGATGAGCGATCCAAGGTGCTGTTGCTTACTAATCCTCATAATCCAACAGGTAAAGTTTTTACAAAAGAAGAGTTAAACACTATTGTTTCGATAGCTAAAAGGACGAATACTTTTATTATTTCTGACGATATTCATCGCGATATTATTCTAGGAGATATCGCATATACACCGATTACTGATATTACTACACGAAATGTTGCTTTGGCTTGTTCAGCGTCAAAGACATTTAATACAGCTGGACTAATTTGTTCCTATGCGTTTATTCCAGATACAGAACTTCGATCTTCATTTCTGTATGAACTGAAGAATAGAAATGCATTGTCTAGCGCAAGTATTTTAGGCATGTATGCCCAGATGGTCGCATACACGAAGTGCGATTATTATGTCAATGAGTTATCTAGATATATTTACTCTAATATGAGTTTTATTAAAACATTCATAGATCAGAACATTCCAAGAGTGTCTTTTGAAGTTCCACAGGGAACGTATTTGGCATGGATTGATATTTCAAATTTAAATGTGCGAGCACAAAGATTGCAGATTGCTTGTGTTGAACAAGGGAAAGTCGGTATTATGAGTGGAGCTACGTATGGTGAAGATCATTTTATGCGCATGTGTGTAGCTTGTCCGCAAGTCAAGCTTACGTATGGTCTTACTGGTTTGCTTAAAGGGGTACAAAGCTTATGAAGCTTAGTAGCCGCGATAAAAAGCTGATTACGATTTTGCGCGATGGTCCTGCAACAGGCAAAGAACTAGCTGAGGCTCTCGGTGTTTCTCGGCGAACGATTTTGCGCGATGCCAATCGTCTTAATTCATTATTGCAGGCTTCGAATGCCGGTCATATCAAATCGGGATTAAACTATAGTCTGCATATTGACTCTCAAACAGCTCTTGAAACTTTAATTCAAAGTTCCTATGACGAAGCGACAGAAGTTTTAGTTACCCTATTATGCTCTCGGGCTGATACAATACGCGATATTGCTGAGGAGACCCTGCTCTCGTTTGCTGCCGTGCACCAGGCAATTGATGAAATTAATACGCAATATCACAAAATATTGCGTATTACTTTATGCTCTGGCCGTGGACTTAGACTTGAATTTTTCAAACTTAGTCCAACTGATTTACTAGCAGCGCTTTGTATGCAAAATAAGGCGTTTAACAACATGTTTACTGAGCATGTTGACAATAACATGGTGGTAATGGGGTTATTGAGCACTGATTTAGAGAACTATCGAACCAAATTGAATCGATGGATTTCTCCAAATCAAGTAAATATGCAGGTTGCTGCATCACTTATGACTATACGTAGACCAGCTACTGCTTCCGATTGTTGTAAAACCGTAAGAGCTTTTATTGATACAAAAATTGAACTATATGAGTGGCTTATGTCAAGACGTCTTGAGCTCATGGGGCTTGCAGCAGATTTACTTAGTCAGCATGGAGTGCATGGTATAAACACGAATTTACCGAGTTTAATTTTTGATCATGTTGTTAGAGCTTCACTATTTCCTACCTTGATGAGTGAAGAATTCTATGCACAGGTAGAAGAACTTCGTATAGTTTATCCATTTGAATTTGATTTTGCACGTATGTATTGTGGGCGTATCGAATCCATGTATAAAGGATTGTTACTTGAGCCTGAGCTATGTGCGCTCTATGTTATTGGTACAGCTTCACGTATAGAAGGCAATGCTACGCGCGTACTGTTGTTAAGCTCGCGCAAATCACTTGAGTCGGTAAATCGAGCTTTATTAGAACAAACACTAGGAGACACACAGATTGTGTCTGTAGAGGGTTTAACGGATGCGCTGCAGAAATATCGGTCTGATAATTTTGATATTTTTATTCGTGATGAATCGATATCTGGGGTTGAGATAGATAAAATTCCCTGGAATCTCTCATATAAAGGTATTCTTCGAGACAGAGATATGTACGCACTCAAACGTATAGCCTTGTATGCATCGTATCGTAAGCTAATTACCTATATGTTGCCAAAAGAAAATTATGTCACACTCGAAGTAAATAATGAAGATTACGAACAATTGTTGAAGCGGAGTCTTGATTATTTTGTTAAGCAAGGTCATATGAGCACTGAGGAGGCATCATCAGTTATCGTGCGTGAGCAACAAGGTGAACGTTTACAATTTAGTGGAGTTGCAATTCCACATTGTGTAACCAAGGCTATGTCCAGCAATTTTAGATTATTTGCCATTACATTAGATAAGTCCATACGAGTTAATGATGAAAATATCAGATTGATACTTATCGTTTTTGCAAGTACACATCAAAATGATAAAAATACGATTTTCTCTTATCTTTATTCGGCTTTTACTGGTTCCGCGCAATTTGAGCCAGGCATTTCTTATGAGGAGCTCATTGAAATGTTAAGTCAGGTGAAATGCTGATGCAAATAGATCATATGCAGATTGATCAATACATCGAATTTCATTGGACAGAGATCGTTGAAGATATTGCTTCTTTGGTAGCAATATCGAGTGTAGAGGACGCAACTACTGCTACTCAAAAGACGCCTTGGGGATTAGCTGTTGCTGATGCGTTAGAATGTGCGCTTTCGATAGCGAGACGCTTAGGACTTTCGGTACATAATTGCGACGGGTATTTAGGTTATGCTGACTTAACAGGTGCTTGTGAGCGTAAATTTTCTGGAGTCGCCTTTGGTATGGCTGGCGTTATTGATTCTGAGATTTCTACTAATAAGTCTGTAAAGAAACAAATTGCTGTCATTGCACATCTTGATGTTGTTCCTGCAGGATTGGGATGGGATTTTGATCCCTTTACTCTGCAAAGAAAAGATGGCTATTTAGTAGGTAGGGGAGTTATAGATGATAAAGGACCGGCAGTTTTGCTTTTATGGGCAGCTCATTTTTTTGTTCAGCAAAGTCTGACACTTCACAATGATCTTCGAATTTTATTGGGAGCTAATGAAGAGACGGGTATGGCAGATGTTTGTTATTATCTTTCCCACTACAATGCTCCAGACTTCCTGTTTACACCCGATTCTTCATGGCCTGTGGTCATTGGCGAAAAAGGCTCATACAATGCAGAGATATTGTTTCCGCTTCAGAAAGATGGGCGTATTGTTGGTCTTGAAGGTGGTACCGTTCGTAATGCTGTTGCGGTTAAATCCCATGCAATCTTACGTGCAAACTTATCTGAGCTGTCTACAGCCCCGTATATAACTTTCTGTAAACTTTCAGATGGCCTAGTGCGTATCGATGCATGCGGTACTGGGGGACATGCGGCTATGCCTGAAAACACTGTGAGTGCGCTTGGGATTCTTGTTCGTTATTTGCTCGATAATGGCTTATACAATTCAAGCGAAAAACGATGGCTGGAATTTCAGGAATTGATCTATGGAGCATGGGATGGATCGTTACTTGGCATAGATGCTGATGATGATATCTTCTTTCCACTTACTATTATAAGTGGAACAATGACTGTGAGAGACAATGCATTAGTTCAGACTATTGATTGCCGTTACCCTAAGTCAACAACACCTGATATTATTCATGCCCAGTTGCAGGCAATATGCAATCGTTATGGCGTTACATTGCAAGAAACTCATCGCAGCAAATATCTTTTTGTTGATCCTGACAGACCTGAAATTACAGCGTTGCTTACAAGCTATGAAGAATGGACTGGACAAGAAGCAGTGCCAGTAACAATTGGCGGCGGAACCTATGCAAAGCATTTTCCTTATGCGGTTGCTTTCGGACCTGAGGATGAGACTTCTGATGATCAAAAGCCCGAATGGGTAGGTACGATTCATGGACCAAATGAGGCAATTCGTGAAGAGTCACTTAAGCGAGCATTGGGGATTTATATCAGTGCACTCGCAAAACTCCTCTTTTGATATTCTTCTGGTAAAAGAGACACCACATTGTTAGTAATTACATGCCATTGCATCAGAAGCTTATGGTTTTACGGCTACGGATAAATTCTTAGCGTATAGGTTTTCATATATTTAGAGTCTTCGGAATGGCTCTTCTAAATCGCTTGGTACAATATGAAACAATACGTAACATGACAATCTAATATGTCGCGAATACAATAAGAACTTATAATGCAGTTTTTCTAATCCAGAGACGAGGAGCTATGTTTCTTAGAGAGAGACAAGATAAAATTTCTGAGTTTGTCAATACTAATGGCAGGGCGACGGTGATTGAACTTTCGGAAAAGTTTGGTGTAACGGAGGATTGCATTCGCAAAGATCTAAAGCATTTGGATGCACAAGGCCTTTTAAAACGAGTTTACGGGGGAGCCATCAGTACATCAGTACAGCCCAATTGGAATATCAGCACTCGTATCAATACCAAGATTCCTGAGAAGAGAGCCATTGCCGAGAAGGCCTATGGGCTCATCGATTCAGGAGAAACTATCTATTTGGATATCTCTACGACTAATATTGCTTTGGCAGAAAAGATTGCAGCGGGTACAAAATATCTGACTGTAGTTACCAACATGATAGATATCTTGCAAGCATTGAATGGAAACCCTGCCATCAAAGTTATTTCTACAGGAGGTACTGTCAATTACGAACTCAATAGTTTTTATGGCTCTGCGGCAATCCAAATGCTCGAATCATATCATTTTGATAAGGTTTTTATGGGTGCCATCGGCATTAACTTAGATGCGGGCGAGCTTCTCACTTATGACATTGATGACGGAGCGGTAAAGCGCCAGGTCATTAAGACGGCGTCGCAGGTCATTCTTGTGGCAGACAGTGAAAAGTTCAGTTCGTCTGGTAGCTATACCTTTGCCCATTTTGATGACATAACTACCGTTATTACGGATAAGATGTCAGATAAGCTTAAAGAGCAGCTCTCAGCTTTTGACATTACATATAGATAAAAATCATTGACGATAAAAATGACTGAACAATAGTAAAAGCCGTACCAAAAGCAACTTTCGGTACGGCCTGTTCTTTGCGAGTATTCATTGGCAAGATATGTTAATCAAGACAGCATTAGGACAACTCTGAGATTACCTTTGCCACTATAGCAGGCGCAGATTTAATGACCGTTGCTGCAGAAACCTTGATTTTGGGGAGCTTTTCAAAACGTTCCTGATCTTTTATGGGCATATCGGTAGTCAAAACGACAACACTTGCCCCAGCTAAATCATCTGTAGTAATAACATTCTCAACGCCAATGGATCCCTGAGTTTCAATCTTGCACTCAATGTTTTCGTGAGCACATGCCTTCCGGAGGGCTTCGGCGGCCATATAGGTGTGGGCAACACCGGAAGGACAAGCAGTAACAGCGAGGATTTTCACGATTCACTCCTTAAAATTCAATATTGATCTCAGGCTCTTCACTGGCAGTAGAAATTTCAGTTTCTGAAGAGATATTCTTTTTGAATGCAGCGATAAGAGCAAAGTAAATTCCAATACCGAGCGCCAAAGAAATGAGATAGGTAATAACAGAAGTAACAGGTAGAACTACAAGGCCTCCCCATGCTGCATTGCAATAAACGCCAAGCGCACCAGCAATGGCTCCAGCCGCGGCGCATGAAATAACGTTGATAGGAATAAGACGACTTGGGTCGGCGGTAGTGTATGAAATTGCCCCCTCAGTGATGCCACAGATTCCCATGATAATAGAACCGATTCCAGCGTCACGTTCAGCGTCGGTAAACTTCTTTCTGAAAACATAGGAAGCAAGACCAGCTGCAATAGGAGGTAGGCAGATGGCAATGGCAATAGGCCCAAAGAATTGAACGTTATGACCAGCAAGAACTTCAGTGCCAACAACAGCCACTCCTGTTGAATAGGCAACTTTGTTGACCGGTCCGCCAAGGTCAAAGCCAATCATGGCTCCGCAAATAGCGCCAACGAGAATAGCACTTGCACCGCTCATGCCTGTGAGCCATTTAGTTAGCGTCTGTAAAAGCCATGCGCAAGGGGTACCGATTACGCAGATAACGAGCGTTCCGACGACTAGTGAGGTACAGATGGGAACGATCATGATAGACAAAAGAGACTGCATGGATTTTGGTAGCTCAATCTTTTTAAGGACGTTGGCAAGATAGCCGCAAAGCAAACCTGCAATGATGCCACCAATAAATCCGGATCCCACGTTTACGGCAAGCTGTCCACAGATGAGACCGGGAGCAATACCTGGGCGATCAGCAATCGCAAAAGCAATGAATGCTGAAAGAACAGGAACCATGAGTCCTAAACCGACACCACCGATTTGGCTCAGTACATCAATAAGGATGTTGGAGGCTTTAACCGCACCCTCAGTGGTCACTGAGCTCATGGAGAGCATGGTAGCAATTGCATAAAGGACACCTCCCGTAACAACAACGGGAATCATATATGAAACACCGCTCATCAAATATTGTTGAACTTGTTTGGCTTTATGAGCCGTTGGCTTTGCATTCATACTTTCTCCTTTTCCTATAACCAACAACTTATTATTATTATTATTTCCGCTCATATCACGTAACAATTTACTATTGTTATATCTGATTTCTATCGATAAATATAGAAATCAATAGGAAATCAGTCAATAAATAAGATAAAAATAATAAAAAATAAGCGGTAAACGGTTGTCTTTTGAACATAAGCGGTATTTTGCAGTGATTCAATCTCAAATAATAATAAATCAATATAAAACAATTGAAAATTGGTGCTTAAACAGATAAAATCATTCCAATCGGAAACGAGGGAGAAGGCGCTATGCTCACCAAAAGGACTCAGACAATCAAAGACTCTCTCTTTGCACAGCCGCGCAAAGTGACTATGGAACGTGCCCGTCTGTACATGGAGAGTTATAAGAAGACTGAAGGAGAAGTCCCTATTATTCGTAGAGCAAAAGCTCTACAGCATGTCCTTAAGAACCATAAGATTATTTTTGATGAGAACGATCTTTTGGTAGGCAATAGAACCGATTCACCGCGTGCCGGTGTAGTATCTCCCGAGATGTCTCCTTATTGGATTATGGATGAGCTTGATGCGTTTCCCATACGCCAGCAAGATAGATTTGACATATCCGAGGAAGACAAAACGTACTACAGAGAGGTCCTCTATCCATTTTGGCGTGAGCGGTCGTTGAACGATTGGTATAGCAGACATTTGGAGCCTGAAGTTGTTGAGGCACAGAAAACAAAGATCTTTGCCGTAGCACAGACTGATAAAGGACAAGGGCATATCATCTGTGATTTTCCATTGATCCTCAGTCGTGGTTATAAGGTGATTCTAGAGGAAGCTCAATCTCTGAGCACGCAGCATCCGGATAACCCTTTCTACCAAGCGGCGGTTATTGTTCTCAAGGCCGTTATCGCATATGTTCATCGGTACGAGGAGTTTGTTCAAGCTGCTATTGGTAGTACGTCAGATGCTCAGCGCAAAGCAGAACTTACTCGACTGGCGGAAGTCTTGCGGCGTATCGCCGAGAATCCCGCACGTGATCTTTATGAGGCGCTGCAGCTCGTATGGCTTACCGAGTTGACCCTTCAGCATGAAAGCAACGCCAGTTCCATCTCGTTAGGTCGTATGGACCAATATCTGTGGCCTTACTATCGGGCAAGTATTGCTGCCGGTGAGAGGGACGAAGACATTCGGGAACTTATCCAATGCTTCTACCTCAAAACGAACACGATAGTATTTTTGCGCTCCACAGAGTCAGCCCAGTTTTTTGCGGGTTTTCCTAGCGGTTTCAACCTCGTAGTGGGTGGTGTAGATGCAGAGGGAAAAGACTGTACTAACGATCTCTCTTATCTGCTGCTTGATATTCAGAAGGACACGCGTCTTCCACAGCCCAATCTATCACTCCGCATACATAAAGATACGCCTGCTGATCTGTTGCGTAAGGCAGGAGAGATTATTCGCTTAGGGGATGGCATTCCACAGGTGTTCAACGATGAAGTCAATATTAAATCATTTGAAACTCGTGGTATTGCAACAGCTGATGCCTGCGATTATGCCGTAGTTGGATGCGTGGAACTTTCCATTCCTGGACGTATGTATGGCTTGCATGATATTTCGATGTTCAATATGGTGCGCTGCCTAGAGATTACCTTGGAAAGAAATCCTGATGGCTTTGAATCTTTTGAAGAACTTAAAAGTGCCGTTAAAAAGACCATTTCAGAATACATTGCCCTCATGGTGCGCGGCTGCAACACATGCGATTTGGCGCACCGTGAAACCTCTCCTACGCCGCTCTTGTCTGTGTTCATAAAGGACAGTCTCCTCAACGGACGAGATATTACTGCTGGAGGAGCTCGCTATAATCCTTCAGGCGTACAGGGAGTAGGTACGGCCAACCTGGCTGATTCATTACTGGTCATGAAACGAACTGTCTTTGGTCAGGCTGCTGATGGAAGTAAGGTTAGGCCAATCCTTTCTTATCATGAGCTTTGCAAGATTTTAAAACGCAACTGGAAAGGACCAAATGACGAAAAGCTTCGGCAGAGCTTCATCAACAGGTATCCAAAATATGGTAACGATATTGATGAGGTTGACTCGCTGGGAGCCGAGTTCCTAGAATTTTATGGACGTGAAGTCGAGAAGTACGAGAATGCTCGCGGTGGGAGGTTTCAGCCTGGCAGCTATACTGTTTCCGCACATGTTCCTTTAGGTGCGGCGTGTGGTGCGACTGCTGATGGACGCATGGCAGGTGAGCAACTCGCAGACGGAGGTCTTTCTCCGATGGTTGGTCGCGATACAAACGGTCCGACTGCAAGTCTTCAGTCAGTCAGCAAATTAAAGAATGAACTTAATACTAATGGCAGTTTGTTAAATGTGAAGTTTTCGCCGTCGGTTCTGTCAGATGAAGCAGGGCTCCAAAAGTTGTCTGCCTATCTCAGAGGTTTTTCTCGCTTGGGAATCCAACATGTGCAATTCAATGTCGTGGACAGAAAGACGCTGTTGGATGCGCAAGAACATCCTGAAAATTACAAAAACCTGGTGGTCCGTGTAGCCGGATACAGTGCTATGTTTGTCGAACTTTCACGAGCCATTCAAGACGATATCATCAACAGGACTGAGCATGTCCTCTAGAGAATACGTCACAGTTACCAACATGCAGAGGTATTCTCTGCATGATGGGGGAGGTATCAGGACTGTCGCATTTCTGAAGGGATGTCCGTTTAAGTGTCCGTGGTGCTGTAATCCCGAGAACCTATCATTTGACCCTGAGGTTTCATGGCATAAAGATCTTTGTATTGGCTGTTCAGTACGGGCGGATGGAAGGCGAGACTCCAATGGCTGTCCGTGTGATGTGCTGCCTGAAGCGTGCCCTACGGGGGCAAAGAAACTGGAAGGTCGAATACGAGAAGTTTTTGATCTGGCTGATGAACTGCTAAGAGATGAGATCTTTTTTAAGGAGAGTAACGGTGGGGTAACCCTTTCCGGGGGTGAATGCATGGCTACACCGGAGCTGCAACGGTTCTCAGCGTCCGTTTTGAGTATTTGTCATGCCAAAGATATAAACACTGCGATTGAAACAACACTTGGCATACCTTTGATTGATCCAGCCGGTATGGCTTTTGTCTGTGACACGTTCCTGGTTGATTTCAAGATTGCCGATAGGAAGAAAAGCCTCCGCATAACTGGAATTGACCCAGCCGTCAGAGACTGTAATGTAAGACGTCTTTTGAAGGAGGACGCGCATATAATTGCCCGAATGCCTTTGATACCGGGGTTTACCTCGTCTCTTGAAAATGCCCAAAAAAACGTGGAGGACATTGTGAGTCTTGGGATAGCACGCGTTGATATACTGCCGTTTCATCAGTTAGGAGCAAATAAGTATGGTGCCTTAGGGTTAAAGTATGAATGCGAAGACCTCCGGCAGCTGAGTGAAAAGGAAATAGCTGCTGTTGAACAGATATGTCAGAATGCAGGATTGAAAACTGTCCGTCATGGCGAGTAGCTATGACAATGCGTGAAAGGAAACTTATAGCATGGAATTTATTCTTGATACCGCTGATTTAGATGCCGTAAAGAAGCTTGATGAATTGTTGACTATTGCAGGTGTGACCACTAACCCTACAATTATAACGAAAAGCGGTAAGAGTCCAGAGAATGTCATTCGGCAGTTTGTGGACTATCTGCGCCCTGAGCAGAAATTCTTTGTCCAAGTGGTTTCGACAGAATATCAGGAGATGTTGGATGAAGCTCGCTACATTTGCGACCTTCGCCCCAAGAATACATATGCCAAAATTCCCGTTACTCATACGGGTTACAAGGCGATAAAAACGTTAAAGTCAGAGGGTCGTGGCGTTTTGGCAACGGCCATCTACTCTGCTGACGAGGCTTTTTTTGCAGCGTTGAACGGCGCCGATTATCTAGCCCCTTACGTGAACCGCATGTGCAACTACGGAGATGGTATCGGTCAGGTTGTAGATCTTCTTCAAATGCTTGAAATCCAGGAATTGAATTCAAAGGTTATTGCCGCTTCATTTAAGAATACGGAGCAGGTCCACGCTCTTATTGCTGCAGGCATTCATGCAGTGACTGTTCCACCAGAGATTGCCTATGCGATGATTGGTCATCCTGGCACCGAGATTGCCGTTAAGGAGTTCTCTGCCAACTGGCAGGCCGCTTATGGTCGTGATTCTTTAAGGGGCTAAAGGTTTACTAAAAACCTGCTGTGACTGTGGAGCGTAATGGATTCTTATAAGGCAGCTCCATGAGTAGAGCTTGATACAAACGTCCTCTCTGTAGGTCGGTAGTAGTCTTTTGGTGAATTTGTAGACAAAAGTATGATTTAAAAAATGATGCTGTCTCAATATCAGCGCAACGCAAACGTTTGCGTTGCAAAGAAAACCAGAGAAATAGAATTTCTGAATCCATAAGACGCCGATGCTTCCAATATCGGTGTCTTACTTCTGTCTCTAAATTAAGAAATTCTCATTATACTGAGTAAATTTACTCAGTATAATGAGAGAAATTACTCAGTACTGCAAGAAGTAGGAGAGTTTGATGTTCGAGCGAAGCTATGTAGATACAATCGTTGAACGAATTGCAGAAGAGAATAATCCGTTGATGCAGGTTGTTGTGGGTCCTCGTCAAACCGGAAAGAGTACCATGCTCGGACAAGCACTCGCCAAGATGGATATGGAGCAGTTCTTTGTAAGTGCAGATGACGCTATTGTTCCAACTGAAGAGTGGCTTCAGGTTGAGTGGCAACAAGCGCGCAACGCGACTCTTTCTGGATCTCGGACGGTAGTATTAGCAGTGGATGAGATACAAAAAGTTCCTCATTGGTCAGCTGTGGTAAAGGCACTTTATGATACCGACCGACGCAACAATATGCCCATTCGTATTATCCTCAGCGGATCATCTTCGCTACTATTGCACAAAGGCCTAGAGGACTCGCTGATGGGGCGCTTCGAGATGATTTACTCTCCCCATTGGAGCTATGCGGAATGTTCGCAGGCGTTTGGATTCTCCCTTGACGACTATTTGTATTACGGCGGTTATCCGGGGGCAGCTCGATTTGCGGGTGATGATATACGCTGGGCTTCCTATGTGCGCGATGCAATTGTTGAGCCCACCATTTCGCAGGATGTTCTTGCGTTGGAAGATATTCGTAAACCCGCTCTTATGCGCTCTCTTTTTAGACTCGGTTCGACATACTCTGTACAGGAACTCTCCTTTAACAAAATGCTTGGGCAGCTTCGGGATGCCGGAAATACCGTAACAATTGCTCATTACCTAGATCTCCTAGGTAAGTCCGGAATACTCTGCGGTATTCAAAAATATGACAAAAAGGCAATTGCGCGCAAAAAAAGCTCTCCACGCCTCATGGTATTTGATACTTCGCTTATGACCGCTGTATCCGGAATTGCAAAAGAACGCTATCTCAACGAGCCGGATTTACGTGGACGTCTCATTGAATCAGCTGTTGGCGCAAGGCTTCTTGCGCGCTCGGCAGAGGAGGGCTTTGATGTGTTTTGGTGGCGAGAAGGATCGAAGGAGGTTGATTTTGTCATTTCGAAAGGTACGTCAGCTCTCTCCGCAATAGAGGTCGAAAGTGGGCACAAAAAAGAGCAAAGCGGTATGGCAGCTTTTCTTTCTTTGCATCCAAATGCCAAGCGTCTTGTTGTTGGTGGTATTGCCGCCGGAGCTTGTGAAATCGAGAAATTCCTGAAAGATGAAGTGCTGCTGTTTTATTAAGGGGAAGAGGAGACCTAGGGAATGAGGTTTGGTCTAAAAGTTCCAAGCTCCAAACCCCGCCTCTTAGCAATAGTAAACGTGGTTTGCAAAATCCCTATTTCGACTTAAAAACCGGTTTGCAAAATCAGAATTACCATGCCTAACAGCTGTTTCTCTAGGGCAGAGTTTTGCACTCTGAAACGTGCATTGAAGTAGTGGAATCTCATACTTTGTCAGTTGCGTTGTGTTATTGTCGTTATTAGTTGAAGAATTTTGGAAAGATGTAAGTGAGCTTTACCGGCAAGGTTTTATCGTGATACTTTGTCGGAAGCCAAAGATAGAGATGTAACCTTTTAAATCTAGATGCTGTAGAGAAAGGTCTGTTATATGGCAAGCGACAAGAAGAAAGAATTGATTGTACGCAGCTCTGCAGCAGAGTACTTGACGTTTGTTGCTTCCACCGGAAACAGCGATGCCAGCTTTGAGATGCGATACGAGGACGAGAATATCTGGCTCACTCAAAAGATGATGGCAGAGCTTTATGGCGTTGATGTTCGGACAATTAATGAACATATCAAGAAGATTTACAATGACGGTGAACTTGTGGAAAATTCAACTATCCGGAAATTCCGGATAGTTCAAAATGAGGGTTCTCGTCAGGTTAATCGCGAGGTCATACACTATACAATCTGCAGCTGATTATTGCCGTAGGTTTTAAGGTAAATAATCAGCGTGCGGTACAGTTTCGTAAATGGGCCGAGCAGATTGTCAAAGTCGCGTCTTTGATTAGCGAAGCTATTTAAATGAACAAAAAAAGTGTAGTATCTGGAGAGAATCATTTCATTATGCCTGAATATCTGAATTCTGGCTCCTTTCGATTCTTAGAAAGTTGCTATATAAGTGAAATTAAAACCTAGCCCAATTCTTCCAAATCAGTGAATGCATGAGCAAGTTCCCTAGCATTTTCATCAGTTAGAGAGCATATAAAATCAATGACTAGACGAATTTCGTTGTAAACAAAATCCTGGCTATCGAGATTTTGTTTCTCTAATAATAATTTTAAATTCTCTTGAAGACGATTGGGTAATTTATAGAAATTTTTTCCATCTAAATCCTCTTTAGAGCCAATTCTTATAAATTCAGTTAAATAGTTCCATAAGGTATCAAGAATTTTTTCTGCCTGATTATCTTGTTGTTTGATTTCTGGACAGTTATAAACATGATCTTCCATTAATTCCTCAAAAGTTGTCATTGTTTTTCTATGGAAAACTCTTTCATCGTTGAGCAGCTCATCATTAAATTTACCCTTCATAATGTCATTGTAATTTATAACAAATGACCAAACCGTATTATAAATTAACTGTAATTTTAATTTTGTAAGCCAAGTATGGACGGCCTCAATTCTTTCCTGGCCAGTTTTTCGATTTTTCAATGCTACTGTAAGTTGTTCGAAGTTATCTGTGCAATATTTATCTCTAGTACTGTTACTGTTTTTCAAATCTGTAAGTTTCTTTAAAATAACCTTTTCGGTGATAAGTCCTTTTATAAATGCATCCTCAAAATCTGCAGTTCTATATGCAATATCATCGGCAGCTTCTAATATATAAGCTAAAGGATTTCTGACATGGGTGGTGTTGTTTTTCAGAATGCCCAGTTTAGAGAATATCTTTTCAACTGTTTCTTGCTCGGAAAGATAGAATCCCTTTTTATGTGATTGAATATGTGATTGAATAGACAAACTTTCTTTAGAGGAAGTATTGCCTGTATATTTCATTAGACAACTGAGAACTGCGTAGGTAGGATTGATGACTTTCATTTCTTTAATCGAATTTTCAGAGATTAAATATCTCAGCGTTTGAGCGTTACCCTCGACTTTAATTAAATCGTTACGATTCTCTGCATTTGACACGAGATCCTTTTGATTCTTTTTGCCGAGCCAGGTCTCTATAATTTTAGAGAGGTATTCTTCACCTTTATGTCCAAAAGGTGGATTGCCGACATCATGAAGTAAACCGGCAGTTGTAACAACTAAAGATATATCATCTTTCCTTTCAAGAAAGTAATCTTTTATTTCTTTTAGCGTATCACTTCTCTTCGGTTTTTTATTACCGCTTTTAGATAATTCATTGCTTACATAGCGATCAATCATTGAGATAATGCTGTTTGCGATGGAAGCTACTTCTGTAGAATGGGTCAGTCTAGTTCGTACAAATTTTGAGCTACTGAATGCAAAAACTTGTGTTTTATCCTGCATAGCTCGCAGAACAGAACACGAGGAAGCTGCGAGGTAATCAAATTCAAATGGATATTCTGACGGATCTATAACTCCTATCTTACTTTCAAATCCCTTAGATATTTCTATCTCGTCGTTATGAAGGCGTTCTTTATTCAAAAGCTTATCCCAGTTCATAGACTCCATAGCTATCCAATCAAAAGAAGGTAAAAACTCTGCCAAATTATACCAAAAAGAAAACAGACAAAATCTACCACATAGACACTTAGATTATGTATATAAACCCGACATAGGGGGAATAAGCAGAGACGTAAAGATGAAACACCGCAGATGCGGATGCCGTCAATACGTGCTCTGAACAGGTAGAACGCAAATAAGCACGTACTTCTCGCCAGCCGGGTCTGCATAGGAAAGGAACATGAACTATGGGAAAGATTCTTGGTATCGACCTCGGCACTACCAACTCGGCTATGGCTGTTCTTGAGGGCGGCGAGCCAACTATTATCGTTAACGCTGAGGGCGATCGCACTACTCCGTCGGTTGTGGGTTTCCGCGCTGATGGCGACCGCATTGTCGGTAAGGCAGCAAAGAACCAGGCTGTCACTAACCCCGTGAACACGGTATTCTCCATCAAGCGTTTCATGGGCCGCAAGTTTGACGAGGTCCAGTCTGAGATGAAGACCGTTCCGTACAAGGTCAAGTCCGGCACTGACGGTCGTGCCGTTGTGGAGATTGAGGGCACCGATTACACGCCTGAGCAGATCAGCGCCATGATCCTCTCTAAGATGAAGGCTGACGCCGAGAAGTACCTCGGTGAGAAAGTAACCGACGCCGTCATTACCGTTCCTGCATACTTCAACGATTCCCAGCGTCAGGCAACCAAAGACGCCGGCAAGATTGCAGGCCTCAATGTCCAGCGTATCGTTAACGAGCCGACGGCAGCCGCTCTTGCCTACGGTCTTGATAAGAAAGACAAGGATCAGAAAGTCCTCGTCTTCGACCTCGGCGGTGGTACCTTTGACGTCTCGCTTCTTGACCTTGCCGACGGCGTTGTTGAGGTTCTTGCCACTAACGGCGACAACCACCTGGGCGGCGATGACTGGGACCAGCGCGTGATTGACTGGCTTGCCGATAAGTTCAACTCCGACAACGGCATTGACCTGCGCAAGGATCCTATGGCGCTTCAGCGTCTGAAGGAGGCTGCGGAGAATGCTAAGAAGGAACTCTCCAGCGCTCAGCAGGCACAGATTAACCTGCCGTTTATTACCGCTGACGCAACCGGTCCTAAGCACCTTGACTATACGCTGACCCGCGCCGAGTTTGAGCGCATCACGCGTGATTTGCTCGACCGCTGCAAGACCCCGGTGACCAAGGCACTCCAGGATGCCGGTCTCCAGATTTCCAACGTTGACGAAGTTATTCTCGTCGGCGGCTCCACCCGTATGCCCGCCGTTCAGGAGCTTGTAAAGACCATGACTGGCAAGCAGCCCAATATGTCCGTGAACCCGGACGAGGTCGTTGCTGACGGTGCGGCCGTCCAGGGCGGCGTTCTGACCGGCGATGTTTCCGGTATTCTGCTTCTGGACGTTACCCCGCTTTCCCTTGGCGTTGAGACCATGGGCGGCGTGATGACCAAGATGATCGACCGTAACACCACCATCCCAACGTCCAAGACGGAGATCTACTCCACGGCTGCCGATAACCAGACGTCCGTTGAGATCAACGTCCTTCAGGGCGAGCGCGAGATGGCTGCGGACAACAAGTCGCTCGGCAAGTTCAACCTGACCGGCATCCCTGCAGCCCGTCGTGGTACTCCTCAGATCGAGGTCACCTTCGACATCGACGCCAACGGTATCGTGAAGGTCACCGCAAAGGATAAGGCAACCGGCAAGTCCCAGGAGATCACCATCTCCGGTTCCACCGCGCTTTCCGACGACGAAGTCGA
>ERZ772986.662-NODE-662-length-20809-cov-3.183965_pt1 | contig 20809 bp, 19 predicted proteins | sample MGYA00511898_ERZ772986 | MGnify/ENA primary metagenome ERZ772986 (study PRJEB29015, sample SAMEA2737934) | human oral metagenome | biome: human oral; feature: human-associated habitat; material: dental | place: China | collected 2148 ... | reverse complement strand
GCGCGCGCGATCCGTCCACCGTCTCGCGCTCAACCTGATCGACCAGGTCGGGAATGTCCTTGAAGTGGGAGTAGAACGTGCGGCGCGTGACGCCGGCGCGGTTACTGACCGCGGTGACGGTGACCTGCGAGAGGTCTCCCGTCGAAAGGATCTCGGCGGCAAGGGCGTCACGCAGGGCGCGGCGCGTGCGGACGCTGCGCGGATCGGTGCGCGCCGGGGGCGACGGGACGCCTCTGAGTACCTGTTGCACGACTGTCTCAATTCTTCACAGTATGTGTAATAACTCCTAGCACGCGTAGTATTGCACACGTTGTGAAGGAATGCGAGCGGCGTCACAGAGTCTGGACAATGGGACGGGACGTGTGAGGCGGACGCCACGCGATCTTCTCCTGGCTCAAGTCGGGATAGCGACGGTACAGCGCGGCGTAGATGTCCCACATGGTCTCCGCGGTCTCGGCGTTGAAGCCAAACTGATCACGCTGCATGGTGACGAAGTCCTCCTTGGAGACGCCCAGCCTCTCGGCCACCAGCTCGTCGTCACCCTCGGTAAAGCCATCCGCCCACGAGAGATCCTCGTACCCGTTGCCGACAAGGCAGCTCTTCACCAAGGCGCCCGCCTCCCGCAAAACGTCCACGGCGCTCCGGGCGCGTGCATAGATTCCCACAGAACGGGCCGCATAGTCCTCTATCTGGTAAATAACGTCCCTCAGCGAGGCAATGAGGTCCTCGTTCACCCTGATGGCACCCTCAACGGAGCGTACTGCATCATTCGAGGTCCCCGGCGGGTCGGCGTCGATCAGGCGCATGTAGGCCTGGTTGAGCTCCTGCAGACGTTCGATTTTCGCTTGCGCCTCATCCGTGTCCGCAATGCCAGGGGATGTCTCTGGCAGGGTCGACACCTTGGCCACATTCTCCCCATTGCAGGCGTACATCACATCGAAGGCGGCGCGATGGGCCTCGACAAGCGGTAAGCGCAGGCTCCTCACCCTGTCACGGAACGCGGAATACGATTCCCCCTGAAGCTCGGACCCGGAAAGCATGGACCGAAGCACCTCGGTCTGCTTCGAACTCGACTCTAATGGACATGGCCGACCCTCCCGTCGCCTGGGTGTCCGGAAGCCGGGCGCGGTAAGTCCATAGTAACCCTTTGCCTCGTAACCTTTTGCCTCGCGCAGCAGGGGGCGCTTCAAATCGTGGAATCGCGCGGGATCAGTCTTCTCAACGCCGTAGCCTCACCACGGCAACTGCACCCCCTTCTGCGCCATCTCAATAAAATATGGCATAGGAACGTACCGTTTTTTGCCGTACAAGGCAGACCATGATATTGGAAAGTACGCGTCTCTCGAAAAGAGGGTCGGGGAGACCAAGGCGTCGCGCTACGAAGCGCTTTTCGGCCAGCTCGCTCGACTGGACAGCTGAGCGACTTTTGTGAGCCTCCGCAAGCGCGCTTTCACAGAAGCTCTCCAGCCGCCCACTCACTGCAGGAAGGGCCGGCGCCCCGTGCACGCGATTTCAAAACGTGTGCACGGGTCATCTTGCGAGCTGGACAAACGCCGGGACCATGCATGCGTTTTCGAAACGTGTGCACGGGGGCACCAGCCAAAACCTACCAGTCGCACCACGCCGTAACGCGCCGTACATTCGCCGCAATCCGCAAGCCGCAATCCGCAAGCTGCCAATCGCCAACCGCCGCGCTCTCACGGCCATGCCACAGCCCGGCCACGCAAAGAGCAACGAAGCCCGGGGTCGCAGAAAACGCCGAGATGCTATGCGCTCGGGGCGGATCGAGCGCTGCCTACCTCAAGCGAGCGCTGCCTACTTAGCCACATCGAACTCGAAGACGTTGTTCTCGCCGCGATACGTCGCGATGGAGTACTCCACGGCATTGCCGTCCTCGTCCCGGCCCACGGTGTGCATGAGAATCAGCGGATCCTTCGCACTTACGTCCAGAAGCGCGCCCATGGCGGAGTCGGCCTTGATGACGCCCAGACGACGGTGCGCCCTCACGACGGGACGGCCCTTCTCGGCCATGGCACCGTAGAGTCGCGTGGTGGCGAAGTCGTACTCGTCAAAGCCGGGGTACAGCTCACACGGCACGTAGCTCTCCACGAAGACGTTGGCGCGGTCGTCCACGTAGCGCAGGCGCACAAGGTGCCAGACCTCGGCGGCGGCGGACAGCTCGAGCGCACGCGCCACCTCGGCGCTTGCCCTCTGACGCCTGAAGTTGATGACAGTCGTCCTGATCTTGCGGCCGACGTTTGCCTGCTCCTCCTCAAAGCTGCGGATCCCCATGGCGGCAAACTGGTCCACCTTCGGCCGCGTGACGATGGTGCCGCGGCGCTTGCGGCGCTCGAGGTAACCCTCGTGGACGAGCGCCTGGAGCGCCTGCCTGATGGTTGAACGGCTCACCCCATAGCTTGAGGCGAGGTCGATCTCGGAGGGGATGGAGTCGCCCTCACGATACGTGCCGTCGCTGATCTTGCCGTAGATGTCATCGCGAATCTCGTTGTGGAGAGCCATTGTCCCGTCCGCCCGCTTGTCTGACACACTCGCCTAATTGTACGTACAAGAGGGCGCCAGGTAGGCGAGAAGAACGCGTTTCTCGCCTGCCCCACCCCGTCGGGGATCTCGGAAAGGCGGCCCACCGGATGACCCGACGGCCCGCCTTCCCCCCGGTCCACCCTTGCCTAGAACGCGCCAAGCAGGCAGGCGATGGCGACCACGACGCTGAAGATGCTGATTACCTTGGTGGGCGAGAACTGCTTCTTGTTGATCATCCACCAGGTGGTCAGCACGGCAATGAGCGGCAGCACGCGGGGGGAAATGCCGTCAAGCGTGGTCTGGAGCGGCAGCCACTCTCCCGCATTGGGGATGCTCAGCGTGGTGGCAAGGGCGATGTTGCCCGCAGCCAGCGCACCGACGCTGTAGTTGCCGATGTTGAGGACGCCTCCGTAGTCTGCCCCCAAGGCGGGTGAGGTCGGCGAGTGTGAGCACGTTGCCCTGGGAGCTGAGTTCCGCGAACTTCCGGCCGAGGCGGGCGCGAAAGTCACCGATGCCCCCTTCGTCTTATCCACACCGAACTGTGACGGGCCCCTCATCGTATCGCTCACATGAACCGAAGTACATCCATCAAACGGTCTGTTTTTTGTTATGAGTGGTACATATTATACATTTTTCTATTTTTTGTACGGACATATATGTCTTGGGAACGCACTTCTGTCTATACTCACAACAACAAGGCGATGTCCACGAAGGAAAGGGAGCCCCATGGCACGTTACACGATCGATCAGCTCGCCCGCATGGTTGACCACACCAACGTCCGTCCCAACGCGACGCACGAGGACATGGTCAGGCTCTGCAGTGAGGCGAAGGCATACCATTTCAAGATGGTGGCCGTCACCGCCCTGCAATCCGAGGTCTGCTCCAGGGAGCTTGCGGGCACCGACATCGACACCGGCGCCGCCATCGCCTTCCCCTTCGGCCAGGCAACTGTCGCCACCAAGGTCTTCGAGACCAAGGATGCCCTGGCAAACGGGGCGAACGAGATCGATTACTCCATCAACCTCACGGAGGTCAAGGCCCATGACTGGAACCACGTAAGGGACGAGATGGCCCAGATCGTAGCCGCCTGCAACGAAGCGGGGGCCATCTCCAAGGTGATCCTGGAAACCTACTTCCTCACCGACGAGGAGATCATGGAGATCTGCGACATAGCGAGCGAGGTCAAACCCACCTTCGTCAAGACCTCCTCCGGTACCGTCGCCGGTGGCGCAACCGTCAAGGACGTGGCGCTCATGCGCAAAGCCGTCGATCCCGCAGTCAAGGTCAAGGCCTCTGGCGGCATCCGCAGAGCCGATGACTTTGCCGCCATGGTCGCCGCCGGCGCCGAGCGCATCGGCTGCAGCCAGGGCATCCCCATCATCGAGGAGTTCCGTCGCCGCATGGCCGAGGCCGGCGCCGGCTACATCGAGATCTAGCTCGGGAGGAACCCATGGGTCCGCTTCTTTTCAACACGAACTACATCGCACCCATCTGGTCGGGGGACCGCATCAACAAGGTGCGCGGTCTTGGCGGTCCCGAGCTCTACGGCGAGGGCTTCGATCTCACGGCCCATCGCGGCATGACGACCTCCGTCAAAGGCGGAGGCCTGGTACGTCCTTGGGGCAGACCCGGGCTCGACCCTCATTGCCGGCTCCCTCACCGATGATGTCGATGCGCTGCGAGCCGCAGCCACCGACAACACCATCGGCGACAAGTACGGACGGCGCATACCCGTGACCGAAGATGACTTCATCGTCGTTCCCGCAGGCACGCTTCACGCCTATGGTGCCGGCATCTTCGCCGTCGAGATCAGCACGCTGGGCTTCACGACATACCGCCTCTGCGACTGGGGTCGCGGTCGCGAGCTGCATGTGGAGAAGGGCTTCGACGTCCTTGACGTCCGCCCACAGCCCGACCCCATCCACCTGGGAGGCTTTGACGCCACCGCGCCCGCGCGAACCACGCGCGGCACCGCCGTCGCCGACCTCTTCGTCATCGACATCATGGACGTCCCTGACACGTGGGGCGAGGACTGCGACGGATCCTATCGCGTCCTCACCCGCGTGGCCGGCGAGTGCGACGTATCCAGCGAGGAGGGTGCCGTCCACCTTGGCTTCACCGAATCCTGCCTCGTTCCCGCAAGCGCTGGCAGCTACACCGTCACCGGCCCCTGCCGCCTCATCTCAAGCAGGATGCGTCACTAGCGCGGGCGGCGAGAGGCGCGCAGTTCCCGCCGCCCCGCGCCGCCATGGGAAGGTAGCTCAGGAAGGGGCGCTCCGCTGCGCATCCCACCCGTGCGCTCGAGGGCGAGGAGCGCAGCCTTGCGCTCAAGGCCGCCAGCATACCCCGTCAGGCTGCCGTCCGAACCCAAGACGCGGTGGCAGGGGATGATGACCGAGATGGGATTGTGCCCCACGGCTCCCCCGACGGCCTGCGCGCTGAAGTGCCCGAGGCCGCGTCGGCGCGCAAGTTGTGCCGCGATGTCACCGTACGTCGTGGTCCGACCGTAGGGGATCTGGAGCAGGATCTCCCACACCTCACGCCGGAACGCCGTGCCGCGAGGCGCCAGGGGTGGCGTGGGGCCTGGGTCGCTCCCGGCAAAGTACGTGTCGAGCCAGGCGTCCGTCTGGGCAGAGACGGGCGGGTCACTCTCGGCACTTCCCTCGGCAAGGGCGCCCGGGACGAGGGGGTCGGGGAAGTGCTCCTGTCCGTCAAACCAGAGGCCCACGAGCGCAACGCCATCGCTCGCGATCGTGATGCCGCCAAGCGGCGAGTCGTAGTGATGCACGTAGTCCATGGCCTACCTCCTATAGCGTTCCATGTGCGACGTGCAAGGCCCATCTCACGACGAAACCGCTCGAAGCCGTCCATCGGCACAATGCTATTACAGACAGGTTATCACCCTGCAAGAGCAAGTGGACCCACTCTGCCGTCGTCCTCGTGCTATGCCTCCGCCAGCAAGTCATCGAGGACGCCCGGGAGGGCCTTGGGGGGTCTCGCTTCGTGCCATACAGCAGTACGAGCAGCGTGGGAAGGACGTCAACCATGCCCAGGCCATCTCGGTCCACCTGCTGGCCCAGGTACTGAGATGCCATATGGAAGACCTGCTCGAGGCCTAGGGCGCAGCGGAGCGTTGCGGCAGCTCGTCGCCTTATGCCGTCGTGCCCACCCGCAGCACGTCAGGGCGTCTGTCACAACATCGTTCGACGCATGGCCTGCCCCAAGGTCCGGGTATAGCTCATCTCGAAGTCCCGACGTGTCTCGCCCCAAAGTCCAGATGTAACAAAATCAGGACTTATGTGTGTTTCGGACTTCTTTTTTATACGTATGGCTTCTTTAAGACAATCGATTAGCCAAGGAGATATTCAGGCAAAATTTTATATCTCCAGCTTATTAAGATATAACTTTTTTATCCTTACGCTTATGCGGGAGAAAGAGCTCGCGGAAGGCGTTCCCAAACACACATAAGTCCCGATTTTGTTACATCGAGCTTTTCCGGTAATGATCGAAAGCATCTCAGGTGGCCAAAAGTACTCAAAGGCGAGGAAGCGAGACGGAACATCCACCCTGCCCCGCGTCCCTCGCCATCAGCAACTCCTCATGGAGTCATTGAGTTCGCGTTAAGGTCAATGTCGACCATGTCATCGTCCCTCAGGAGAGCGATACCACCACCTTACACCGCCTCGGAGCAGAGGCGGCCAACGGAGAGGTCACCTGATGCGCCGGAGAAACGCCCGTCAGCAGATCAGTAGAAAGTAGTAGTCGCAGAACCTGGGATGCACCTCATAACCCCAGAGATGTCACCAGCCTTGCACAGGTTCACACAGGATATGTCACCATTAGGCACCACGTCGCAGCCAACGGAAGCCCCACTCGTGATCTCGGCAATTGCAGCCAGGGCCAGGTGACGGAGCAACCTAGCCTGGGGGGTATGACTGACGCCCTACACAAGACGCGCACCGCAATCAGCTTCCCGAACAGCGAGAAGCGGCACAAGCGGGAACAAAGTCGAGGACGACAGCCTGATGGAGATGGGGATGGAGACAGGGACAACATCCTAACGGAACGCCACGATATGCGGGATGAGCAAACGAGCGAGGGGGCCCGACCGTGGGACAGGCCTGCCTGTCCTCTTCGTTTGCGCTGATTACATGCGTTTTCAGCTCTATAGGACAGCGCTTGCTCCTCTGGGTTATTCCACGTCTCGTATTTCATATACATACTATTAATAATCACTTTTACTAAAGATAATAAACATATATGTATTGTTTTTACGGAAATATATAGTGCATTTATAACATCTTGATTACAAGTAAGGGGACGTCACGGCGTTTTACTGGAAGACGCCAGAAACTGTCGCACTAACGCACGGAGCAACCCCCGGGCGTGACAGTGGGCGGCCGCACCGATGACGGTCGCACGAAGCAAATAGGGACGGAGACCATCATGTACGACACCACTCGGCGTAACTTCCTGACCATGTGCGGCCTCGGCCTGGCGGCCGTGGGGCTCGCGGGCTGCAGCTCGCAAAGCGACAGCTCGCGGAGCGACGGTACGCAAACCGGAGGTGCAGCCTCGTCTGACACCACCACGCAAGCCGGCTACACCCTCGTCGAGGACGGCAGACTCACCTTAATCTCCAACTTCTACTTCCCGCCGTTCGTCTCGATGGACGAGAAGACGGGCGACTACGAGGGTTTCGACGTCGACCTCTACAAGGCCATCTGCGCCAAGCTAGGCCTAGGGCCCAACATCCTGCCCACCGTGCAGTTCGACACCATCGTCCCGACCATCAAGCAGGGCGGCAAGGCCGACGTGTCCCTGGGCGCCATCACCATCACCGACGAGCGCGAGCAGGAGATCGACTTCTCCGACCCCTACCTGGACTCCAACCAGGCACTTGTCGTCAAGGCGGCCTCCGCCGCCACCGATGCCGCCGCGCTCGACGTGTCAGGGACGCAGGTCGCCGTCCAGTCCGGAACCACCGGCGAGGCTTGGGCAAGGGAGAACATCCCCAACGCCACCATCGTTCCCCTCGACGACATCATCCAGTGCCTGACCGGCGTGCAGAGCGGTCTCTACCAGGCATCTGTCTGCGACCTGCCCGTCGCCTCGTACGAGATAGGCATCGCCTACACGGACCTCAGGACCGCCATGGAGATACCGACCGGCGAACAGTACGGCGTCGTGGTGTCGAAGGACAACCCCAAGCTGACCGAGGCCATCAACCAGGCGCTCAAGGACCTCAAGGAGGACGGCACCGTCGACGGGCTCGAGCAGAGGTGGTTCGGCACCACACTCTAGCGGCGACGATGGGGGCGGTGGCCGTGAGGTGGCCGGCGGCAGGGAGGCGGCCACCGGTCGCTCACGAACCTTGCCTAGAGGAGCCCCATCGCGCTCGTCAGTGGCACGAGCGCGATGGGCATGAAGGCCGCAGGGAGCATGTTGGCCACCTTGAGGTCGGTCACCTTGAGCAGGTTGGTGCCCACGGCCAGCAGCAGAAGCGAGCCCGTGACGGAGACCTCTGCGATGACCGCCTCGGTCAGCACGCCGCCCAAAGCGCTGGCCAGCAGACTGAGGATCCCCTCGTAGACTAAAAGGCTCACTCCCGCGAAGGGCACGCCCACACCCAGGGTTGCGGCAAGCGGAATGCAGACCACCAGGTCGATGAGGCCCTTCGCGACGAGCGTGGCATGATCGAGCTGCAAGCCGCTCTGGAGCGACCCCACGATCGCCATAGCACCCGTGCAGCAGAAGAGCGTCGCCGCGACGAAGCCCTCCGAGAAGCTGCCCAGTCGCTCGCTGCCGGAAAATGTGGTGCTCAGGCACCGCTGCGCCCAGTTGCCCAGGCGTCTGACCAGGCCATCAAGATCGATGAGGTATCCCACGAGGCAACCAAGCGCCATTGCGGCCGTCACCACGACGACGCTGCCGCCCGACGTCATGCCCTGCACGCCCACAAGCACGACGCACAGGCCCTGTCCCTTGAGCAGGAAGTCGCCCAGATCATCGGAGACATGGCTCTTGAACAGCAGGCCTATGACGCCCCCCAGAAATGCCTCAAGACCGTTGAGCAGGGCGCCGAGCAGGACCATGGCCACTTCCTTGATGACTCATCGTGAGTTTGGGCAGACGATGCGCAAGCGCAGACGCACTCGCAGCGGACGCGGGACGCCCAATGCGAGTGACGGAGAGGCCGCAGCACAAGTGCGGGTACGAGAATATCGCTTATTCGCAAGGTTGCGACCGAGAAACACCCGCACTTTTGGCGGCGTGGGCATCGACTAGCGTTGCATTGCATGCGCGGCCCGCTCGGTGCATGACCCCAATCATGCTGGGAACCAGACACCGGCGCGCATCCAGCCGCGCCAATCATCGGAAGTGAGCGCCCGAGTATCGGAAGCCCGGCCATCGGAAGTGAGCATTCTGCCAAGGCCGAACTGCACGCCACGCTCCCCGCTCCCAGAAGTGAGTACCCGAGTATCGGAAGTGAGCACCAGTGCTCACTTCCGATAATCCTGGCAACGAGTGTAACTGCGGATATATCGAGAGACGCGCGCCAGTCGGGCGCTGAGGCCCCACGGAAAGCCCAAAAAGTACTCACTTCCGGCGACCAGGTACTCACTTCCGACAAACAGGACCGCCCACGCCGGTAGCCGCCCTCCCCCGAATCCTCCCTCGGCTCCTTCCCGGTTTCTCGCAAGCGCCACGAGAGCCCCTCCGGAACGGTCCCCTACTCCACGACGAGGTCCGCGTACTCGGGGTGCTTCCCAAACCAGTCTTGGGCATAGCTGCACGAAAGGCGCGCCTTCTTGCCCTGCGACCTGATGTGCGTGGCCGCCCGACCCATCAGACGTCCCGCCAGGCCCATGCCGCGCTCCGTTGGCGCGACAAAGGTCTCGGTGATGTCGACGAGACCCTCGCCGACATCGGGGAACGACACTCGGCCCTTCACCGCGCCATTGTCGCCCAGAAAGAGAATCTCGTTGTCGTTGGTCTGGAACACCATGACATGCCTCCCGTCCCCGTAAGCGAAACGACAAGCCGCACGGCGATGTGCCCGCGCGGCTTGTCCGAACCTTGTCTGATGCCCTTCTTCTACCCAAAGGCGAAGAACGTAATCACCTGCACGGCGGCGACGCACCGTCGCAACCACGGGCCCGCACGGCGGCGGCGCACCGCAGGAGCACGTGACCGAAGGCACCCGCGGACGGGAGGGACACGCCGACAAGACCCCCTACTCCCCCAGCAGCGCAATCAGGTCCTCCTTGCGAAGCGCCGACAGGCCCGCGCCGCCGCCTACGCCGATGACCTGCTCGGCCAGGTCGCTCTTGACCTCCTGCAGGGCGAGGATGCGGTCCTCGATGGTATCCTTCGCGATGACCTTGTAGACGGAGACGTCGCGCGTCTGGCCGATGCGGTGGGCACGGTCGGTGGCCTGGTCCTGCGCCGCAGCGTTCCACCAGGGGTCCGCATGCACGACGACCGAGGCGCCCACCAGGTTCAGGCCGGTGCCCCCGGCCTTGAGCGAGATGAGGAACACGGGCGTCTCGTCGGCGTTGAAGGCGTCCGCCAGCTCGAGGCGACGGTGCTTGGGGGTCGCGCCCGTGATCGTGTAGTAGCGCACGCCACGTGCGTCCAGCTCACTCGCAATCAGCGACAGGTAGCTGGTGAACTGCGAGAAGAGCAGCATCTTGTGGGACGAGTCGACCACCGAGCCCACCAGGTCCATGACCGTGGCCAGCTTGGCGGAGCCCCCCTCGTAGTCGTCATAGAGCAGGCGGGGATCGCAGCACAGCTGGCGGAGTCGCATGAGCTCGGCCAGGACCTGGATCTTGCCCCTGCCGAAGGCCTCGTCCGTCTGCCTGGAGAGCGATACGCGCAGCGCCTGCTCATGGGCCTGGTACAGCCTGCGCTGCTCGCCCGCGAGACGGGCATACACAACCTGCTCGAGCTTCTCGGGGAGGTCGTTCAGGACGTCGCGCTTCAGGCGACGCAGCACAAACGGACCGGTGGCCGCACGCAGGCATGCCCCCACCTCCTCGTCACCGTCCAGCACAGGCTGCTCGTAACGTTCGCGGAAGCGGTCGTAGGACCCCAGGAGCCCCGGCATCAGGTAGTCGAAGATGCTCCAGAGCTCGGACAGGCGGTTCTCTATGGGGGTGCCCGTGAGCGCGAAGCGATGGCGCGCATGGACGGCCTTGGTCGCGCATGCGACCAGGGTCTCGTGGTTCTTGATGTACTGGGCCTCGTCCAGGGCCTCGCACCAGAAGTCGAGCCGCGCATAGCCCTCGATGTCGCGGCGCAACAGGTCATAGGAGGTGATGAGCACCTCGTGGCCGCATTCGCCGCGGATGCGCGCCCGCTCGTCGGCGCTACCCGCGACCACTGCGACGTCCAGCTGGGGCGCGAACTTGGCGAACTCCGCCTCCCAGTTGTAGACGAGCGAGGCTGGGCACACCACCAGCGTGGCACCCCTGCCCCGCCGCGCCAGCAGCAGCGATATGAGCTGCACGGACTTTCCCAGCCCCATCTCGTCCGCTAGGATGCCGCCGAAGCCCATGTCGACCAGGGCGCTCAGCCACTGGTAGCCACTGACCTGGTAGGGACGCAGGACCGACGCAAGGCAGGCGGGCGGTTCGTAGCAGCTGGGATCGACCGAACGAAAGTTGTCGACGTACTCCACAAACGAGGCGTCCTTCTCCTCGTCGCTCGCGATCGCATCGAGGAGGAAGGCCTTGTACGAGGGGATCTGGACCTCGCCGCGAGAGAGCTCGCGCGCCGTCAGGCCCAGCTCGTCGGCGAGGCGGGCCGCCTCGGAGAGGTCCGCCCCCGCAAGGTCGACGAAGGACCCATCGCGCAGGCGGTGGAAGCGCCGATGGGCACGGTAGCTGCCCAGAAGCGCATGGAGCTCGGAGAGCGGCAGGTCATCCGCAGAGACCTTGAGGTCGATGAGGTTGGCGCGCACGGACAGGCCGACGCGCACACGGGGGACGGCGGTGGCCACCAGCGCGTCGAAGGCGTCGGTCGAGAGCACCTCGCCCATGCGTCGAAGCTCCCCCAGTCCCTCGAAGAGGAGGCGGGCCAGCGCGTCGGAGTCCTTCTCGGCGATCGTGGCGACGCCCGTGCGGCCCACGGCGAAGTAACGGCCCACCAGCTGGCGGGCGTCGGCCTCGCGGCTGGCGTCGCGAGCGGGGTCGAGTTGCTCGCCCAGGGTGTGCCCGAGCAGGGCGTGGCGCTCCTCCCCGTAGACGGCGTCGGCCTCGCAGGTCACGTCAGAGCGCGTGCGGTCCAGACGGAACTCCAGTCGGCATGGGGCAGGCCGCAGACGCTCGACGGCGGGGGCGACGCTCACGGGCAGGGCTTCCTCCAGGGCGGGGAGCAGCGTCGCGGCAAAGCGCGGCGCGTCCCTCTCGGACAGCAGAAGCCGCGGCGTGGGGCTGCAGTAGACGCCGGTGAGAAACGGTGCCACACGCGCGAGCCGGTCGTCGCAGCGCAGCAGCCGGCCACCCTGGCAGGCGTAGAGGGCCTCGTCGGTCGAGAAGAACGCAACGTCCCCGCCCCTCACCAGCTCGTAGGCGCCATCGCCCACGGACTCGACGGACAGGCTCACGCTCGGGTTGCCCTCGGCCACCCGGAGTGGACCCCTGAAGCCCATCCGCACGTCGTCGAGGTCGATCTCGCGGCCCATGTAGAGGCCGATGAGCTCGTCCGCCTCGGGGGACGAGAGCCTCATCTCGCGTCCCACGCTCACCTGGCTGGGCGACGGCGTACCGTAGACATGTCCGTAGAGCCGCTCCGATGCGAAGGAGCGGCGGTTCCTGACACAGCGCGTGAGGAAGCGCACGACGGCACGGGAGGGCCCGTCGAAGGCATCGACCGTATGCGTGAAGGCGAGCCTCTTGCCATATTCGTGCCACGCGCCCTCGGCGACGTCGGACACCAGGTCCGATATGCTGCGCACGACATAGCTCCCGCGCGACCCCCTCAGGTCGAAGCGCGCGAAGAGCTCGAGGTCGTGTACCAGCGTGAGCTTGAGCGACACGGAGCCCGCGCGTTCCTCGGGTGCCGACGAGAGGCGCGTCCGCACGGGCTGCGCGCTGCGGTCCAAAAGGTTGCTCAGGGCCGGCGAGGTACTGGCGTGCACGAGCGCGTCGTAGCCCGCGAAGCCGCGCGCGCCGCGGTTGTAGTCCAGCGCCAGGGCGACGCTGTGCTTGCACGGGCCGGGAAAGCGCACGGCGGCGGGGCAGGTGCAGCTGAAGCCACAGACCCTCTCGGCAACCTCGTCGAAGGAGATGGTCGCGTGATAGCTGACGTCATGGCCCGAGGAGCCGTCCACGTTGGCGGACAGGTGCGTGACGGGACCGTCGTGGCGGCAGTCGCGCTGCCAGATGCGGCCCCCACGCTGGACGATGGTCTGGGCACGGCCCAGGACGGCGGGACGGCAGGAGCGGCGCAGCGCCGCCTCGGAGATCACGTCGCGCCCCAGATAACCACGGTAAACATAATGGCCAGCTCAAAGGCCCTGGCAGGGATGTTCTCGGGAAGTCTCATGACAAGTAAGTATAAACTAGGACTGGTCGGCCCTAGGGCCGGCGTCGCCAGACAAAGGCGCCCAGGAAAGGGACCTAGGCGCTCTATGTGGTGGAGAGGAGAATCATGCAGTATTCCGCAGAAGTGGAGAAGATGTGCCCCGTTGCCAAGGGCGCATACCACGGCCCTGCGCCCATCCCCGAGGAGGGCAAATGGGTACAGGCGAAGGAGATCTCTGACATCTCCGGTTACACGCACGGCGTAGGCTGGTGCGCTCCCCAGCAGGGTGCCTGCAAGCTCAGCCTGAACGTCAAGGAGGGGGTCATCGAGGAGGCCCTCATCGAGACCATCGGCTGCTCGGGCATGACCCACTCCGCCGCCATGGCCGCCGAGATCCTGCCCGGCAAGACCATCCTCGAGGCCCTCAACACCGACCTCGTCTGCGATGCCATAAACGTCGCCATGCGCGAGCTCTTCCTGCAGATCGTCTACGGACGTACCCAGACCGCCTTCTCCGAGGACGGCCTGCCGGTGGGCGCCGGCCTCGACGACCTGGGCAAGGGCCTGCGCTCCATGGTCGGCACCACCTACGGGACCAAGGAGAAGGGTGCGCGCTACCTTGAGCTCGCTCAGGGCTACGTCACGCACCTCGCCCTCAACGACAAGGACGAGATCATCGGCTTCGAGTTCCTCAACCTCGGCAAGTTCACCGATGCCCTCAAGGCCGGCACCGACCCCAAGCAGGCCGTCGACGACGCCATGGGGCGCTACGGCCAGTGGGACAACCCCGCCAAGGTCATCGATCCCCGCGAAGAGTAGAGAAGGGAGCTGAGCTTACATGGCAGTTACGTTCGAAGGCTACGAGCGTCGCATCGACAAGATCAACAAGGCGCTCGCTGAGTACGGCATCGCCGATCTCGAGGAAGCCCTCAAGCTCTGCACCGACAGGGGCTTCAACCCCTATGACATCACCAAGGGCGTCCAGTCCATCGCGTTCGAGAACGCCGCCTGGGCCTACACGCTCGGCTGCGCCATCGCCCTGAGGAAGGCCGAGAGGGGCGAGGTCACCAACGCCTCCGAGGCAGCGGCGGCCATCGGCGAGGGCCTGCAGGCCTTCTGCGTCCCCGGTTCCGTCGCCGAGGACCGCAAGGTCGGCCTGGGCCACGGCAACCTGGGCGCCATGCTCCTGGGCGAGGACACCGAGTGCTTTGCCTTCCTGGCCGGCCACGAGTCCTTCGCGGCCGCCGAGGGCGCCATCGGCATAGCCAACAACGCCAACAAGGCCCGCAAGAAGCCGCTGCGCGTCATCCTCAACGGCCTGGGCAAGGACGCCGCCCAGATCATCGCCCGCATCAACGGCTTCACCTACGTCAAGACCAAGTTCGACTACTACACCGGCGAGCTCACCGTCGTCGAGACCATCCCCTACTCCGATGGCCCCCGCGCCGCCGTCAACTGCTACGGAGCCGATGACGTCCGCGAGGGCGTCGCCATCATGTGGCACGAGAACGTGGACATCTCCATCACCGGCAACTCCACCAACCCCACGCGCTTCCAGCACCCCGTCGCGGGCACCTACTTCAAGGAGCGCACGCTGGCGGGCAAGAAGTACTTCTCGGTCGCGTCCGGCGGCGGTACCGGCCGCACCCTGCACCCGGACAACATGGGCGCCGGTCCCGCCTCCTACGGCATGACCGACACCATGGGCCGCATGCACTCAAGCGCCCAGTTCGCCGGCTCATCCTCCGTCCCCGCGCACGTGGACATGATGGGCCTCATCGGTATGGGCAACAACCCCATGGTCGGCTGCACCGTGGCCTGCGCCGTGGCCGTCGAGGAGGCCATCGCCTAGCGAGGCACCATCCATTCTGCCCATCAGAGACAGCTGGCCCGCCGCCCCAGTGGGACGGCGGGCCTTTCGTTGGGGGCGGCAGGCGAGGCGGCCGATGGGAGCTCGACACAAAGGGCAGGCCGGCGCGCACGGTAGCAACCATGCGCGACGGCGCCCGCGCACGACGGCGGCCCGCCCTCCCAACAGGCGATGGAGGCGAGGCGCCTACCTTCTCACGATGAGTGCGGGAGAGCCTGCGGAGACCTCCCCGAGCTCCGCGGGCTCGACGGAGGAATAGTCGTCCGTGTTGGTGATGGCCATGAGCACCGCATCATCGTGGCCGGCGGCACGGATCTTCTCGGCCGAGAAGCGCAGCAGGGGCTCGCCGGCGCGCACGTGTGCGTCTTTCTCGACAAACACCTCGAAGCCCTCGCCGTGCATCTCCACCGTGTCCACACCCACATGGATGAGAACCTCCACGCCGTCATCCGACGTGATGCCAATGGCATGGAAGTTCGGGGCGCCCGCAGCAGTGAGAGTGCCGGACACCGGGGCGTACACGACAGACGCGCCCGGTTTGATGGCGCAGCCCTTTCCTAGCGCGAGACAGCTGAACACCGGGTCGGACGAGTCCTCGAGACGAATCTCCTCGCCGCTGACCGGCGCAAGGACCACCCCCTCGGATGGCGTGACTCCCAGAGCCTCCGGCTTGGCAGGACGCTTGAACCTGTCGAAGAATCCCATCGTCTTCCCCCTCTATCCCGTGATTTGCTGGCAAGCCCTTGGGGCTAGGCCCCTGCGGGCACTCCCATTATCCCTCAGCGCGTCAAAGGAGCGAACGACTTATGCGCTCTTGGGCTGCCCTCTGCCGAACCATCAGCGGCCCGGGAGAGTCCATGCGTCCGAAGGCACGTTCCCCGGGACCGAGACAGCCCATGTGGAATGTAGGAGGGTGCATCCCACTGCCAGGAACCTACCGATGCATATGGTAAGGCAGGCTTGCCTGCCCACAACCTCTCGCATAAGGATGTATTCTTCTACCGCTATGTCCCACCACTCCGGCTACAATTTGCTCAGACGCGCCCACTACGATTTGGAGACCCCCGATGCCCAACTACACTCTCTGTTGCTGCTCGACGGCAGACGTGACCGAGGACTTCCTCAAGGAGCGTGACATCCGCTACGTATTCTTCAACTACGAGCTTGATGGCGAACAGTGCAAGGATGACTTCGGTCTGACCCACTCCCCCGCCGACCTGTTCGCACGCATGGAGGCAGGGGCGCAGACCAAGACCTCACAGGTGTCCGTGGGAGACTACATGGCATTCTGGCGCCCGATGCTCGCCTCCGGCCAGGACGTGCTCCACGTCACCCTGTCCTCGGGCATCTCGGGCACCTACAACTCGGCTTGCACCGCACGAGACGAGATCGCCTCCGAGTTCCCCGACCGTCGCGTCGTGGTGGTGGACTCCCTGGCCGCCTCGTCCGGCTACGGCCTGCTCATGGACAAGCTGGCCGAGCTCAGGCGCGCTGGCATGGACCTCGACGGGCTGGCCGCCTGGGCGGAGGCCCACAGGCGAGAGGTGCAGCACTGGTTCTTCTCGTCTGACTTGACCTTCTTCATCCGTGGCGGTCGCATCTCGAAGACCGCGGGCTTCTTCGGCAACATGCTCAAGATCTGTCCGGTCATGGACGTGGAGCCCGATGGCTCGTTGGCCGTACGCGAGAAGGTCCGTACCAAGCGCAGGGCCGAACGACGCGTCCTGGAGCTCATGCGCGAGCTGGCCCAGGGCGGCGATGGCTACGGTGGCAAGGTGTTCATCAGCAACTCCGCCTGCCTGGGAGACGCGCAGGATGTTGCCCGCATGATCGAGGGGGAGTTTCCCCAGATGGATGGCCCGGTGCAGCACTTCGACATCGGCGCCACCATCGGCTGCCACACCGGTCCCGGCACGGTTGCCACGTTCTTCTGGGGCAAGGAGCGCGCCTAGGCCCGCCTGGGCCCCGCGTCCGAGGGACACCGTCTAAGGGGCACAACTCGAGGGGGCGCCTGGACCTGCCTAGGTCCCGAACCTGGAGGGGCGCTTAGACCTCGAGCCTGAAGAAGCGTTCGTAGAGGTCAAGCTGGCCCGGGCCCCTGAGGCTGGAGGCAAAGGCGACGCTGCCCGGGGCATCGCCTTCGGCGAGAAGGTCGCGCTCGGCGAGAAGCGAGCGGAGCCTTCTCGCCGCACCGGCGCCGCCATCGAAGAGGGGCACGTCGCCCACGACGTCGCGAATCTGCGCGCGGACGAAGGGGTAATGCGTGCAGCCCAGCACCACGGAGTCGACGGTGCCCCGATAGCGGCCCACAAGGGTCTCGATGAGTCCGTGCAGATCGGGGGCATCGAGGTTGCCCTGCTCGATGCGGTGGGCCAGGCCCACACAGGGCTCGCCCAGGATCTGCGAGCTGGAGCCGCACTCCTCAGCCAGCCTGTGGTACTTGTCGAGCGCAAGCGTGACCTGCGTCGCCATGACCAGGATGCGTTCGTGCCTGGGCGCCCGGGTGGCTGGCCTGATGGCTGGCTCCACGCCGACGATCGGCAGGTCGGGATACTCGAGGCGCAGTCGCGCGGCAGCGACGCTCGTCGCGGTGTTGCAGGCAATCACCACCGCCTTGGCGCCACGAGCCGCCATGTCGTCCACGATGCCGCGCGAGAGGGAGAGGATCTCGTCGGGCGTCTTGCCGCCATAGGGGTTGTTGGCCGAGTCACCAAAGTAGCAGAAGTCCTCATGCGGCAGCTCATCCACCAGGTGGCGTAGCACGCTGATACCGCCCACGCCCGAGTCGAAGACGCCCACGAAGCTGCTCTTGTCCGCCACGCCGCCTCCTTCGCGCCACCACATGCCATACCGATGGTCTTCCATCATATGACGGACAGATGGTGCTGTCATGGACGGCTCCGCAGGTTTTGGGTACAGTCAGTCTCGCACGGCAGCCGATGGCACGACCGTTGGCAGGGAGACGGCCGGCGGTATGGCAGCGGCCGACGGCACGACGGAACCACCCCACGACTACATGACAGGAGTCACACCCGTGAGCAACGAAGGCAAGAGGGTCAAGGTCCACTACGTTGGCACCTTGGACGACGGCACCAAATTCGACAGCAGCCGCGACCGAGGTGAGCCGCTGGCGTTCACCTGCATGGCCGGCCAGATGATTCCCGGCTTTGACCAGGCGGTCCGTGGCATGGAGGTAGGACAGACGCTCACCGTGCACCTCGAGCCCGCAGAGGCCTACGGAGAGCACCACGACGAGCTGGTCCGAGAGTTCCCCATGACGCAGGTGCCCGAACACATGCGTGGCATCTCCGTGGGTGAGAAGCTCTTCCTTAGGTCACCGCAGGGCGCCCCCATCCCCGCCACCGTCCGTCGCGTGACGCCCGAGGCACTCTACCTTGACATGAACCACGAGATGGCCGGGAAGGCCCTCAACTTCGAGATCGAGCTCCTCGAGGTCGAGGGTTAGACCACGGCAGCGACGGCAAGGCAGCAAGATGCCCCGGTGGTAGGAGCCTTTGATGACAGTCTCTTCCTACAAGTCGAAGCAGATGATCGTGATGCGACGCGACCTCAAGATGCGCAAGGGCAAGATCGCCGCGCAGTCCGGGCACGCCTGCGTCGAGGCAACCCTCATGGCACTGGCACGGGAGGGGCGGTTGGGCCAGGTCCGCGTCACCGACGACCAGTCCTGGGTCTACCTGGACGACGAAGGGACGGAGCCCACGCCCCTCTCGGATTGGTTTGACGCGGGCGTCGCCAAGGTCTGCGTCTACGTGGATGGCGAGGATGCCCTGCTCGACGTGGCCCGCCAGGGCCGTGAGCAGGGATTTGCCGTCGCGCTCGTACGTGACGCAGGCCTCACGGAGTTCCACGGGGAGACCACCTACACCTGCCTCGCCTTCGAGCCGCTGCCCGCCAGCAAGATCGACCCCATCACAGGCAGCCTCCCTCTGTACTAGGCCCGTAACGAGGATCGCATGGGGCGCGTTGGATGGCTGGCGCGATGCGCGCATCGCGCCAGCATCTGGATGATGACGGGCCTTCCGCTGCGCCACGAGTGCCGGCCTCATACTTGACCTTGTGCCCCAGACACGCAATCGCAAGTGCGATGATGAGTAGAATTGGGACGGGAAACGTCGCCACGGAGGACTTATGGGATGCAAGGTCATACTCATTCGCCATGGGCTCACCTACTGGAACGCCAGGAAGATGATGCAGGGTCAGGTCAACATTCCCCTCAACGACGTGGGAGTCCGACAGGCAAGGGGCCTTGCAAGGCAGATCTCTCCATTTCCGCTTGACGTCTGCTACGCCAGTCCCCTGGGACGTTCGCTCAAGACGGCACAGCTCGCCCTCGAAGACCGCGACATACCCATAATCAAGGACGAGCGCCTGATCGAGCATGGCTACGGCCTCCTCGAAAGCACCAGCTATCGCCGGACACCCTGGTTTCGGCTCACCTCACAGGCATATAACTACGAGTGCCGCCCCGAACGCTACCGCGCGCCCATTGGCGGGGAGACCTTCGAGGACGTCTACGCCCGCGCACGCAGCTTCATAGACGAGGTGCTCCTGCCGGAGGCGGAGCGACACGACGGCATCCTGGTGGCGGGACACGGCGGGGTCAACTGCGCCATCATGGGATGCCTGTTTGACATACCTCTCAAGGACTTCTGGAGCGTCAAGCAGGCCAACTGCGGCTACACCGTCATCGATGTCGACAACGGAACCCCCGCCATCGAGTACTCGACTCCCGTGGGGGTCAATGCGAGGTAGGTCGGATGGTCCGAGGTGGGCCGGATGGCCCAACGCCCCCCTCGGCCCGCCGTCGAACGGGCCCGGCGTGCACACAGACCCGATCGGCCGGGCCCGGCGTGCGCACGATTTCGAAACGCGTGCACGGGCCCATCTACGAACTGGGCTTTTCTCGCCTGCGTGCACACGATTTCGAAACGCGTGCACGCGCAACAAAACACGCGTTTGTAAAAGCATGCATCTGTAGGGCAACCCCCAAGACGCCGCACGCCAGCACCGATCACGACCAGGGTCTCGGAGGGCGGGAGCCCCTTCCAATCACCAGCAGACGGCATGTTCGTGCGCAGACGTTACAGTCGGTCCTCAAATGCCCGTATGTAATCACACAGTGGGACGTAGCGATCCTCATACACATCCCGAAGTCGCTCATGACGATGGGAGTCAGGTTCATACAGGGAACTGTCGAACGAAAGCTCGCAGGAAAGCCCACGCTGGCGAGCGGCCACGAGAACCGCACCCAAGGCAACCGCCTCCTGCACATCACAACCAATGACAGGAACCCCTAGCACATCCGCCTTCATCTGCATCCACAGCGGATTCTTTACCGCAGGCCCGATAACCTTGATGTTCGATGCAGCCCTCATGCTCTCGTCCAACATGCACTGGAAAAGTCGGTTGAACTCCATGCAGACGCCAAGATGCAGCGAGTAGACCAGATCATCTCTCTTCGTCGTCTCGCTCAACCCATAAAAAACGCCACGGGACTTTGGATTCCTATGTGGGGGGCCACTGCCTCTCAGGTGAGGGACAAAGAGCACGTCGCTATCGATAGGCCGGTTGTCGATAGGTCGGCATTTAACATACCTGTCGTACAAATCAAATTGGCCTCGACCAAAAAAATCGTCAGGATTCATGCCAAGAACAGAAAGCCCCCATTGAAAGGAGAAGCCGGCAGACGGGACCGAAGTGTAAAACGAGTAAGCCCCGTCGAGGACGTACCTCCCGTTACTCAGGTTGCGATCAAACGCCTCGTCACCAAGCTTCGGTTCCTTACCTAGGGAGAGGATCCCCTCAGAGGTACCCGTCGAGTTCAAGATACTGCCTTCGCT
>ERZ772986.661-NODE-661-length-20814-cov-7.667759_pt1 | contig 20814 bp, 12 predicted proteins | sample MGYA00511898_ERZ772986 | MGnify/ENA primary metagenome ERZ772986 (study PRJEB29015, sample SAMEA2737934) | human oral metagenome | biome: human oral; feature: human-associated habitat; material: dental | place: China | collected 2148 ... | reverse complement strand
GAACAGCACGGTGAAGTAGATCCACGAAAAGAGTATCTGGTGACACTCGTTCAACATACTGATCGGAAGGCAACTCCTCATGACGCATGATCGGACGTACGTAGACTTTTCGGTCCAACGGGATCTCGGGCACAGACAGATCACCATGGATGATGAGTGAGGCCATCGCGGTCCCGTGCGAGCGCGCCGCCAGCGGGTAACCACTTTCAAAATCGTCCGGGTCGTCGATGCTCAGTCTTCCCGCTAAAGCGTCATGGTTCTGAAACGGCACCCCATCGAGCAATGCAATACGTGGCTTGTTATCCTTCAGGGCCACCGGCGGAAAAGAAAACTCTGAGCCCGGAACCGACGGGGCCGCCTTCACGCTCATAGGTTCAAATGGGCTAACGAACATGACATCCTCAGCGATCAGCAAACGGATTGCCTGAGGTCCCTGCCGAACAACGGTCTCAACCTGTTGTCGAGGCAGCTCGGCGAGCAGGGCGTGGTATCCAATCTCCTCAATCTTGGCTCGATTGACAACTCGCCCACCGCTATCAGCGATGATTGTCCTGATCTCCTGTTCAGACGCTTGCCGTTGCCCTCGATCATTGCGATACCACAGTTCGACCTCAACTCGAACCGAACTCTGGGAATCCCCAACAATATCCAGCGTTTCCTGCCATCGCTCTATCAGACCGGTTTCTCTTACGCGATCCTCAGGTCCCCAACGGCGAAGGTCCACTAATTGAGAAAACACACCCTTAAATTTACCCAAGCCCCACTCGAACTTGGCCTTAGGCCCCTTTTTCCAATGGTCAAAGAGTGAGACCATCTGATCGACAGCCCTGGCATTGGACATCACTAGATACAGTGAGTGTTCGACTGACTTTTTTGAACGCTTTTTCCCACGATCCTGGATGTAGAAGTCATCATCGGGATCGGTCGTATCTCCCGCCATCTCTGCGAGGAACTCGAGACCCTCGACTTTATTCACTGCCTTGTAAAATTCTTCGACGCTGCCTGCCAGGTCCAGCACGATCACCAGCGACGGATCTGCCTCAATCGGCGTTCCCTCTCCCAGCTCTGCACGCTTTGTCTCGAAAGCGTCGGCAAGCTCTTTGAATCGAGGACTCAGGCGCTCACCCTGCCTTCTACGGCCCGGACCGACCACTTTCGGAGGACGTCCTCCCGACTTTACCCGTTCTCCCACGGAAGGTGAATCGAACGCAAGCAGCGGCCGAGCGTCGTCGCTCATGAGTGAGCCACGCCTGTCCAGTGTTCAAGTCGCTCTTTGACGATCCGACGCATATTGGCATCCGGTAGCTCAAGAATAGTGCGGCGTCGGACATCTATGGCGAACTCCTCCAACTCCGCGAAACTGGATCCCGCAAGGCGATCCGCCAGCGTCCTCGGAGCGTAACCAAGATCGCCACCGAAGCGTTGTGCAAGTCGTTCCAGGAAGCGGGTAGCCTGCGCCCTCGTTGGAGGATTCAGCTCGGTACGGATCTGGAAGCGCCGCCATGCCGCTCGATCCAGCAACTCGTCATGATTCGTTGCACCAACCAGGATGACATGTGGAGGGAGCCGATCTATCTGGAGCAGAAGTGTGGAGACAACACGCTTGATCTCCCCGGTCTCATGTTCGTCAGCGCGCTCTTTAGCGACAGTGTCGAACTCATCGAAGAAGAGGACGCATCGGCGGGTTCGCACGAACTCAAAGGCATGATCCAAACGTGACGCCGTTTCCCCGAGGAAGCTCGACACCACGCCTTCGTAACGAATCACGTAAAGAGGAAGCATGAGTTCTGCCGCGATCGACTCGGCAACACTGGTTTTGCCATTACCAGGAGGTCCGGCGAGCAGGAGACGGTGGCGGGGTTCTATCCCGTAACTTCGTAGGAGGTCGGCGCGCTGTTGCTCCTCGATGAGCTCAGAGACAACACGCTGCGCCACCGAATCCAGCTCAAGCTCATCCAACCGGCGCTGAGGAATCACTTCCTGGACCAGATCGCGAACAGATGCTGCTTGATCGTCTCTGGGCAGCCCTTGCCCACTTGTCATGATGATCTCGGAAAGGCGGTCAGCAAGAAGATGATGCTGGTTGGCGCGCTCTTCGGCGATCATCCCTTCAACGACGACTCGGAAGCGGTCACGATCGCCACGACGCTCAGCTTCAACCAAGTCGAGAAGCAGGTCTCCGCGTGCCACTAGTGTGCTCCCAACGATCAGGTCCCAGGAGGCGGCTCACGCCGCCTCCGACTCAAGGGTAACGGCAGATACCGACTTCTATTTCCATCTGGACGTTGACACTCCGCACGCTGCTCCCGCCTCAGACCACCAGGCCTCCATCCTCAGCCGGCGCTCCTCGGCTGCCCCAGGCCACCCACCACGCGCCACACAATGAAATCGACGACGCCCCCGAGCGCACCCCGTCGTAGGACTGGGCGGGCTCGGGGGCGTATCCCCTGTGAGAGGTGAGGACTACCGCCCGTCTCAGGCGCGGCGGCGGCTCACCAGCAGGGCGCCTCCCATCACGACGAGGATGGCGAAAGCCAGCGGCAGGCCGACCTTGACACCGGTGCTGGCCAGCGGGCCCCCGGAGGGAACACTGGGCACTCCGGACGCCGAGCCGGGCACCGGCGGGTCGCTGGGCCCGACCTGCGGAGGCTGGCTCGGCGAGGACGGGTCACCGGGAGTAGCGGGATCGCTCGGATTCGGCGACGCGGACGTACTCGGCGTCGGGTCCTGCGAGGGGGACTCGCTCGGGTCCAGGGTCTCACTGGGCGACGGAGACTCGCTCGCCGACGGAGACGGCGAGGCCGACTCGCTGGGCGACGCGGACAGCGTCGGCGACGGCGACTCACTGGGCTCCGGTGTCGCGGTCTCGCTGGGAGTCGGCGAGGCGCTCGGCGTCGGCTCGGGGGACTCGCTCGGTGTGGGAGTCGGCGAGGTGCTCGGCGTCGGCTCAGGAGTGTAGGTATTCGTGAAGGTCACGAGCACCGCCTGCTCCTTCTCTCTCATGGTCACCGTCTGGGCGGCGGGCACCTCCAGGGTGTATCCCTGGACCACGGCGGACTGAGCGTCCTCCTCGATGGTGCACGTGGTGCCCACGGGCAGCTCGGGTCCGGAGACCACCGATCCGTCGGCCTTGACCTTCACAGTGCCCCTCACGTTGTTGTCGCAGGTGTAGGAGAAGGTGAACTCATTGTCCACCGACTCGAGACCGGTAATGGCCTTGGTCACCGAGAAGGTACCCATGTCGCGGGCGTAGGTGTTGGTCATCGTCACCGCGGCTGTCTGGTCCTTGATGATCTCCACGGTCTGCGCGGCCGGGGCGGTCAGCGTGTATCCGTTCTGACCGGCCTTGGCGCTGTCCTCGGTGACGGTGCAGGTCGAACCCGCCTTGATCTTCTTGGACTTCTCCGAGGTCGCGGCTCCCGTCACCGTCAGCGACCCCTCGGTGCCGTCGGTGCAGGTGTAGGCGAACTCGAAGGTGGACTTGCTGAAGTCGCCGTCGCCGGCCAGGACCTTGGTGACCGTGAAGTCACCCTCCTCCGCAGGGGCGGGGTCGGCGGAGTTGCGAAGTGTCACGGCCGTGGACTTCTGGTCCTCGATGGTCAGGCTGTTGGTGATCTGGCCCGCCACCGTGAAGGTGTGGCGCCCCCAGGCGACGCCAGCGGGAGTGCTCGAGGCCGACGTCGTGTCCTCATTGAGGGACAGAACCGTCCCCGCCGGGAAGGTGCCGTTGTACACGGCCTTCTCCCCCGCGGTGACTGTCATGGACGTGTCACCGCCGGTGCGGTCCGCGCGGACGGTCCCCGGAGCGTTCCACCCCGGGTAGGTGTCCACGGTAGCGCCGCCGGGCAGGGCATAGGTGATCTGGACCTCGAAGGTGGTGCCGGCCGGCACCTTACCAGTCTCGGATCCGGTGAGGAGCTTGGTGATGTCCAGCCCGCCGAATCCCGGTTCCATGGTGACGTTGATGGTGAAGGACCTGGAGTAGTAGACCGAGTAGGAGTGCTCCAGATCGGTCCCCACCGCGGAGGCCTTGTTCGTGTACTCCACACCGGCCTGGACGACACCGTCGGCCGTGGTGGGGGTCGAAGCGTAGTAGATGTGGTAGTTGGTCTGCGGCGCGAAGGGACCGGTCACCTTGAGGGTGGCGGTGTTGCCCTGGACCTCGACGTCGAGGTCGAAGTCTCCCTGGCTGGTGTCCTGGTCGGTGCCGCTGGCGTCCGTGACCTGGCCGTAAAGCTTGTCCCGGCCCTGGGCAGTGCCGATGTTCAGCTTCCACTCGCTCTTGGTCGGGACATAGGCCTGTCCGGGACCGAGCTGGTCGGTGAAGGTGATGGTCGATCGGGTCTTCCCGTCAACCGTCAGAGAGCCGCCGTTCCTCTCAAGGGCCGCCTTGACCTGGTCAGGTCCGAAAGTCAGCTCCCAGTCCACCGTCTTAGAGGTGCTGGTGACGTCGAAGGCCCACTTTCTCAGCGACTGCGGCGTGTAGTCGGGGCCGACGTTCTCAGAGATCTTGCCGCCGGGCACAGGCACCTCGGTCTGCCTACCGTTGGCATTGATCGTCACGTTGGCCGCATCAGTGGTCGCAGCAGCCACCACCAGTGCCGAACCGTCGCCCCGCAGACCGGTGAAGCCCTGAGCAACGATGGTGTCAAGGTCGGCGTTGAAGGTGCAGGTAATGGTGCGGTCGTCCATCACGCACTCACCGATCGTGTGTTCCTCCCCTTGGTGGATGACCTTCATCGGCTCGGACAGGCGCTCCCGGTTGCGGAACTGCTCGGGAAGCCCGATCTGGAAGGAGTCCCCACTCTTGGCATTGGCGTTGCGGGCGTCCCAGGAGAACTTCAGCTTGAGGATGTCATCGACCTTGACCGAGGTGTTGTCCGGCTCCTCGGCACCGTTGGCGTTGGAGACCACCAGGGACAGGCCGGAGACGGTGATCGACGGGTTGTTGGCGGCTCGGGCCTGCATGGACAGGACAGTCAGGAGCGTGGCGACGAGCGCAGCAAGTGCGACGAGCGCACCCACCGCACGCGCAGGAGTGCCAAGCGCTCTGGGAATGGGGATGGTGGACACAGTCGACCCTTCGAGAAAAATACGAGGTTAATCTGAGAGTTCTCTGAATCTAGAGATCACCTTGACAGACAATCCATGATGCGCGTCTCATACTCGGTCACGAAACTGCGGCCATTAGATCTCCACCCCGTTAAGGCGCATCAGGACGCTCGGAACCCCGAGTCGTCACCGAGAGCTTCACCCCGGCACCTACCTCGGTTCGACGGCTCGACGACAAACGCGACCGCCCATAACCAGCCTGAGCGGGGCCGACTGCGAGCCGGCGGCCTCCCACGCCCATTTCCCTGCGTCGCCGTGCCCGCTCCCCGGCGCCCGGCCATCAAGGCATCACAATAGATACGGATGCCGCATGTGAGCCTGCGCCACTTAGTTGACTGAGATCATACTTCTATGAGCCCCGCGGTGCGGGTGGACGAGATCGCCACCCCCGTCACGGCCAGGGACAGAACCGTGAACAGGCCATAACGCACACCCCGCCAATCACCAGGATCGGTCACATCCCTGAGAACCCGGACCAGGCGCCAGCGCGACAAGGCGATCACGACGGCCTTGACCTCAGAAAATGTCCGAATCTGCCACAAAGGCCCGGATCTCGTCGGAGGGCGCACAATGAATCGTTGATATTTCGGGCTTTTTTCCGTCGCTGATTCCGCCTTGCAGTGCCTTTGTGGCAGATTTGGTCACGTCCTCGCCCGAATGAGTCCCGTGATGTCTCAGGAGTCCCACGCGCCCCACCATGAGGGCACGACCTCCTCTCGCGCTCTGCTCTCCGCTGCCGCGTACCACGAGCAACCGCGGAGAGTCCGGCAGGCGGAAGGCGAAGAGCCCATGGACGAGGGCGAGCAGCCCTTCGGCGATGCGGACCGGTACGCCGGAGGCCGCCGTCGCCTCACCGCCGGGCGGCGTCCAGGGCCCGCTGCGCGGCCTCGGGGTCCGTCGTCTCCCTCGTGTTCTCGTCTGCGGATTCCTTGGCGACCGCAAGCCATCCGTCTCGGCAGTCGTACTCCAGGCGCGCAGCGTCATTGCCATACTGCTGGCCAGTGCTCAACTCCGTTCCAGTACTGACGTCGCATCGATCAATAGCCGCCAGGAGCGGCGGAGCCACCGCCTCGATGTCCGAGCTGCTCCTGGCGTCTGAGACGCGGAAAGAGCGCCAGATGCCGGAGTCCGAGGCTCTCAGCTGCACGTCGGTGAAACCGGCGTCCTTCGCGGCAGTCACCCAGCCTGCGATATCCGTCTCAATCAGACTCCGGGCCCCCGGTTCGGTCTCAATCCGCACCTGAACGCGATCCACCCAGGCGGTCTGGGAGTACATGATGGCATCGCCCGCCGGATTCTGCTCCTGGCCGGGCCGGGCCGCCGAGAGGCCGGCGGCCTCGGCCTCGCCCCAGTCGACCTCGACTGCCTTCGGAGAGTTCCTCATCGCCACGTTGGCGCGCTCAGCGCCGGCCTGTACCGCGGCGAGCGCCGTCGTGAGCCCGGTTCGAAGCGTGCCGGTGGAGGTACCGCTGAGGCCGACCTCCACACCCATCCGTTTTCCTCCGACAGTCCACGCAAGGCTCAGGCGGCCTTTATCCCCCATACTCACGTCCGCCTGCTCGACGGTCGCCTCGACACCATCGAAGATCGTGAGGACCTCCTCCAGCCCCGTGTCGTCGGGCAACGTCGCACTGAGCTCGTAGTCGCCCGAGCCGGCGGGATTCTCTCTCACACTAGGGCCGATGAGCAGTGTCTGCTCCTGCCCCGCCTGCTCAAGAGCCGCCTGCAAGCGTCCGGCAGCAGCGATGTCCTCGGGATCGGGATCGGTGCGCCCGCTGAACCAGGCGTCGACCAGGGTGAGGGTCGCCCCCGAGCCGACGGCGAAGCCGATGACGACCCCGAGGACGACGAGGAGGATGGAGCGTGCACGCGGTCGGACCATGACCCGACTCTAGGATCGGGCGCCCTGCGGCGGGGGAAGGAATGGGATCGGCCCCTTGCGGGGAGGGGAGCGGGCAGGCGCAGACCCTCCCGCCCCCCGAGCCGGATCCGTCGCTACCCTGGCGCCATGACGTCCTCGCAGACCCGCACCGTCACTCGCCACCAGATCTTCCAGACCAGTCTCATCGCATCCCTGGCCCAAGGCGTCTACGAGGACGAGATGACCCTGGCCGAGCTGCTCGGGCACGGCTCCTTCGGGATCGGCACCTTCAACGGGCTCGACGGGGAGATGGTGATCCTGGGCGGCACCTGCTATCGGTTGCGCGGCGACGGGTCAGTGAGCGTGCCCGACCTGAGCGAGCGCACCCCGTACGCCGTCGTCACCAATTTCGTGCCCGGAATCCGCCAGGAGGTGGGCGGGGCCGGCGGGGCGCTCAGCCGCAGGGAGTTCTCCGAGGTCATCGACGCCCTCGTGCCGAGCTCGAACTACATGTACGCGCTGCGGGTCACGGGGCATTTCGCGTGGGCGAGCGCGCGCACCGTGGTCAAGCAGGAGAGGCCCTACCGGCCCATGGTCGAGGCCACCGACGGCGAGGAGATCGTGCGGCGCGAGGACTTCGAGGGGACGGTGGCCGGCTTCCGCACGCCGCTGTACGAGCAGGGGATCTCGGTGGCCGGCTGCCACGCCCACGTCATCGACGACGAGCGCACCTGGGGCGGCCACCTCGTGGACTTCGAGCTGACCAGGGGCGTTGTGGAGCTCTGCCTCGGCACCGACTTCCGGTTGAGGCTGCCCCTGACCGAGGAGTTCGGGGCTGCCGACCTGAGCGAGGACATGAGCGAGGAGATCCGCCGGGTCGAGCACCACTGAGTCGAGCACCACTGAGCGCGCGAGCACGGCACCACTGAGCCCCTGAGCCGCCGAGCCGAGCCGCGCGTTCCTGGACGACTCGGGTCACGGCGCCCCTGGGCCGCCGGGGCGCCGAGCCAATGAGCCCCTGGGCTGGGCCCCGCGTCCGGTTCCGTCGGTCACCGCCCCCAGGACCAATGGACGGCGCCTCCCGCCGCGGGAACGGGCTTGCCGAGCGCCTGCCAGCCGGGAACCGTCGTCGTGGTGCGCTCACCCGCCTCCACTCGGTCCCGGACCCGCCACCGCCCCGGCAGCCCGACCGCGGCCCGGGCGCGGTGCGCACTCGCCGCCAGGAGGGCGAACCTGATCATGCTGATGAGCCATGTCAGCGCCGGCAGGGCCAGGACGAACGGCGCGAGCGTTTCGGTCGCGGCGGGCACGGCGCCCGATGGGGCGAGCAGCCACCACAGGGCGGAGGTCTCCCCCATGACGACGAAGAAGGACGCCGGCCTGGCCTTCCCGTCGATATCCCACCAGGTCGCGATCGCGCCTCCACCGCTCTCACCGCCCGGCCCGTCGACCCCCGGCCAGGCCCAGGGGCCGCGAGCCTCCCGCGCCCAGGCCAGGAGAGAGCGCCGCACCCGGGCGTCGAGGATGACGTCCCGCAGGAAGGAGACCACTCCGCTGACCACCATGAGCCCTCCCAGTGCCGCCACGAGGACGCCGAGAATCCAGCCCCGCCCGGCACCGAGCCGGACAATGGCCAGGACGAGCGCCAGCAGGCCGACATGAAGGGGGAGCCACCCGCCCCGGGAGTCGCGGCGACGGTTCGCCGCCAGGCGACTGAGCCGCTCGACCGCCACCCCGCACTCCCACGGCGCGGCGACTCCCGACGACATGGCGGACACGTCCGAGGCCCACGCCCCCGGCCCCTCCACGAGGGCCTCGTCGGGGATCCCCAGCACGGCCGCCGAGCCCCGCCCCGTCCCCTCCGCGTGGACGGACGTCGATGAGGCCTCATCGACGACGACGTCGCCGTTGATGCTGATGCGCGCCAGGCCGTCGCTCAGGAGAGTCTCCTCCAGCCGCCGGACCTCGCGCCCCCATCGAAGGCACCCGACCACGGGGAGCGCCCAGACCCCCAGCCCGACCGCGCACAGGGCGCCGAGCTCGATCTCCCCCAGCCCCCAGGACCGCAGGGTCTCGATGCGCAGGGAGGCGACGGAGCGGCTCAGGCTCGCGGGAGTCTCCCCCGCCGTCCAGCCCACGGCGAGGACGCCGACGACCAGGAGGATGAGCACCCACAGCCCCAGCCCCCGCCGAGTCATACGAGCCGGTCGGCGTCGGAGGTTCCATCGACCGTCACGCATCCACGCCGGCTCCGCCCAGCCGGACGCCGCGTGAAGGCGGCAGGAGGCGGCCCAGTCCCGCAGCGCTCGCAGGTGGAACTGCTCGGTGGTGGCATCGGCGACCACGCTGTTCACCTCGGTGCCGATCATGGCGACGCCCAGGAGCGTAGCCCCGGCGCTGAGGATCACAGGCGTGATGGTGCGCCAGGCGAGGACGTCGCCGGTGGCCCAGGGTCGAGCACCGAGGTAGAGCAGGAGGACGAATGTGAGCAGATAACCGGCCTGGAAGACGCGGTGGCCGTGATCGGTCACAGCGCGCGCCGAGGCCAGCAGGTCCGCCAGGGCCCGTCTGGCCCGCGCCACGTCCCTCCGGGGGCCCACTGCGGGATCCGCCCCGAGGCCGCCCGGACGCGACTCCGCCCACGGGGCTCCGGGACCGGCGACGTCGTCGGCGGCCTGCCGGAGGACGGCCATCTGAGCGTCCAGGACCGTGACCTCGACGAGCCTGGACTGATCGGGGAGCGAGTTGATGCCGGCGAGTCGGGCGCACACCGTGCCGCGGCGGGGGACCACCGCCTCCTCCTCCGGCAGCGCGAGGGGGTCGTCGGTGAAGCGCTGGGCGAGGGTCCAGGCGCCGGTTTCCAGTCCCGTCAGCCCGACGGCGGACCGTGCGCGCCCGAGCCGAGCCGACAGCACGAGGTTGTCGATCAGGCCGCCGAGAACAACGCCGAGGACGAGCGCCGTCCCCGCCAGACGAGTGGTCTCCTGGAAGGGGGCCGGGGCGTAGGCGCGCGCGAGGGTCGTCACGATCGGGGGAGCCAGGGCCGCCCAGATGAGGCCGGGCAGCCGGCGGGGCAGCGTGATCCGCAGCCACTGGCCGACGGCGGGCAGGGCGCCGGGGCGGACGACGTCGTCGGACCCCGGCGCGGCGGCTCCGCCCGGGGAGGCGCCCGGCCCCCCGTCGTGCCCCCAGGACCGTCGCGGCACCGGGGCGCTGCGGGCCCAGGCGATGGCGGCTCGCACGTGGGCGTGGCTGGATACCCACTGCATGCGGCTGACGTAGAGGGCGATGACGGCGGCGGGGACCAGGACGGCGAGAAGGGGAAGGGAACCGGTGGCCGGGTCGTCGTCCACCACGGCCGAGACCTGGATGCCCGTGACGAGAAGGATCAGCGGCACGAGCACCTCTCGTACGAACGGTGTGGCGGAACCGCGGCGGAGGAAGGCGGTCGAGAGCATCTCGACGGCGGCCTCGGCCCGCCAGGGGGCGCGCTCGGCCCGCTGGGTCGGGGTGGGGCCGTCGAGGTAGGGAGTGCTCAGAGCGGTTCCCCTGGGGTGGATCGAACCATTGCCGTTGGTCGCGACGGTGGGCCGGTCGGCATGGACGCGAGGGATATCGCCGGTAGCGGGGTTGGTCATGGCCTCACGTTACTGTTCCGGCACGATTCGCGATCCAGTCGCCGCCCGGATCCGAGCGCAGGCGACCGGGGAGGGCAGACCTGCCCCTGCGATATTCGCAGACGAGTATCGAGTATGTTGGATGAACAATACGAGATCTGCGGGCGCGAGTACCGCGTCGCTCCGTCCTGATCGCCGCCTCCGCCGGAGCCGCGGCCCTCGGAGTCACCGCCTGCTCCAACGGCTCCTCGCCGAGCAGCGGCGGCGGAACCGTGCAGGACGACGGCGCCACCGCCACTGCCTCCTCCAATTCCGCGTCATCCGCTCCCGCGGCCGGCCAAGCAGATGCCCCCACCCTGGAGAGCCTCACCGCGGAAGTGGGAGGCGCATTCACTCAGGAGACGTACCACGACTCGGACACCAGCAAGGAACTCGCCTTCAACATATTCCTTCCCGAGGGGTACTCCAGCACCGGCTCCTATCCCCTGGTGCACTCCGATGCCAGCTGCGTGTCGGAGGATCCCACCACTTTGCTGTCGCAGTACGGCGCCCTCATCCAGGCGAGCAGCGTCACGCAGGCGAGCGAATCCGTGCATCGTCGTCGTGCCCTCCTACACCGAGACGGTCCTGGACGACCACGACGGGTACACCACGACCGACTGGCTCGACGTCACCGCCCGCTTCATCCCCTGGCTCCAGATCACGTACCTCGTGGCCCCCGCTCGCGTCTACGGCACCGGGCAGTCCATGGGCTGCATGATCCATCTCGTGCTGGCGGGACGGCAGCGGCTCCCCCACGCACCGCCCAGGCCCAGGCTGCATGATCCATCTCGTGCTGGCGGGACGGCAGCCGGAGCTGTTCACCGTCCTCATGCTCGTCGACGGGCAGTGGGACACCGCCGAGCTCCCCGGTCTTGAAAGCTCCACATTCGTCTACCACGTCGCGGGCGAGGACGACAGGGCTCCGACCGGCCAGACCGAGGTCAAGAACATGCTCGCCCAAGCGGGCGCCGACGAGGAGTGGGACGCCACGGCTGATCCTTCCGTCCTCCGCCGGCAGAAGCAGGCCCTGCTCGACAAGGGGGAGCCGCGGAACTTCTCCACCTTCGCCGCGGGCACGGTGCTCCGGGCCGATCCGAACAAGCAGATGGAGCACATGGCCTCCTTCGAGCCCGCCTACAAGCTCACGGGCCTGCGCACCTGGCTGCTGTCCCGGCGCAGGGAGTGAGCGGATTCCAAGACACGCGGGCGAGGGCCGAGCGGTTCGAGGCTCTTTCGGCCATCAACAGAGGCGCCTCGTGCTATACTTGCCCGTGACTGATTCCCAGTAAGCCTCGCCATGTTTGCGAGGTTGAATGCTCCGCCGGTTCGCCGGTCTGACTGCCCGATCTCGTAGCGAGATCGGGCAGTTTTCTCGCTATGGTCTCAGAGTCTCCTGACTGTGGTATATATCTCTCATGCCTACTCGCCGCATTCGTGCGGGGATCGACGTCGGCACCCACTCCGTCGGGCTCGCAACGCTACGGGTCGACGACCAGGGGACCCCCATCGAACTCCTCTCAGCACTGTCCCTCATCCACGACTCCGGAATCGGAGAGGACGGGAAGAAAACAGCGTCTACTCGCAAGGAGATCTCAGGTGTCGCCCGACGCGCCCGGCGCCTGCTGCGGCGTCGGCGCAAGCGGCTCCAGCAGCTCGACAGGGTGCTGCTCGACCTGGGGTTCCCGATCCCCGAACCGGGCGAGTTCCTCGACCTGGGCGGACAGACCGACCCGTACCTGGTGTGGAAGGTGCGTGCTCGACTAGTTGAGGAGACGCTGCCCGAGGAGCTGCGCGGGTCGGCCATCTCCATGGCTGTACGCCACATTGCGCGGCACCGCGGGTGGCGCAACCCGTACTCGAAGGTCGAATCGCTTCTGTCCCCCGCAGAGGACTCCCCCTTCATGGAGGCGTTGCGCGAACGCATCATGACGGGCACGGGTGTCCTTCTCGACGACGACATCACCCCCGGTCAGGCGATGGCCCAGGTGGCGCTGACGCAGCGCATCACCATGCGCGGCCCCGACGGTATTCTCGGCAAGCTGCATCAGAGCGACAACGCCAACGAGATCCGGAAGATCTGCGCCCGCCAGGGCATCTCTCCTGATGTCTGCAAACAACTGCTACTGGCGGTTTTCAAGGCCGAGTCTCCACGTGGCTCAGCCGTCTCCCGCGTGGCTCCCGACCCTCTTCCCGGTCGGGGCGCCTTCCGACGCGCGCCGAAGTGCGACCCGGAGTTCCAGCGCTTCCGGATCATCTCCATCGCTGCCAATCTCCGTATCAGCGAGACTGGAGGCAAGGACAGGCCACTGACTGCGGACGAGCGCCGTCGAGTGGTCACCTTCCTTCTGGAAGAGCCGCGAGATGATCTGAGCTGGGTCGATGTGGCCGAGAAGCTTGGAATCTCCCGTCAGACTCTGCGGGGTACTGCGGCACTCACGGTGGATGGCGAACGGGCAGCCGCACAGCCTCCCGTCGATGTCACCGACCAGATCATGCGCAAGACCAAGATCAGGTCGCTGCGGACATGGTGGAAACAGGCCGACGCCGAACGGCGCGGCGCCATGACTCGCTATCTCTACGAGGGACTTGAGGACTCGGAGTGCGCCGAGGTCATTGCTGACCTGCCTGAGGAGGATCAGGCCAAACTCGATTCTCTTCATCTCCCAGCTGGCCGCGCGGCATACTCGCAGGAGTCGTTGGCCGCCCTGAGCGACCATATGCTGGCGACGACCGATGATCTTCACGAGGCGCGCAAGCAGGTCTTCGATGTGGACGACTCATGGTCTCCTCCGGCGGAACCTGTAGGGGCTCCGGTTGGCAACCCGTCAGTCGACCGGACTCTCAAGGTTGTCGCCCGGTACCTCGCTGCAGTCGAGAATGTGTGGGGCGCACCTGAGGCGATTCAGGTGGAGCACGTTCGAGACGGGTTCGCCAGCGAGCGTGCGGCACGGGAACGAGACCGGGCGAACAACCACCGCTACCAGGTGAATCAACGCGCAGTGAAGGAGATCCAGCAGTCCTTCGGTGTTGAGGGACATGTGCGATCAGGCGACGTCATGCGTTATCACGCCATCTCACTGCAGGACTGCGTCTGTCTGTACTGCGGTGACACGATCAGCTACCACACCTCCCAACTGGATCACATCGTCCCTCAGGCCGGAACAGGGTCGAACAATCATCGTGAGAATCTTGTAGCCGTCTGCGAGCGCTGCAACAGGTCGAAGTCGAACACCCCGTTCGCGGTGTGGGCGGAGACCTGCGGGATCCATGGTGTCGGGGTCGAGGAGGCCATTGACCGCGTACGCGCCTGGCGCAACCGCCCGGTAGGAATGTCACCACGCGACCTGGGCCGCCTCAAGAAGGAGGTCATCTCTCGCCTTCGCCGTACTCAAGAGGATCCGGAGATCGATGCGCGCAGCATGGAGTCTGTGGCATGGATGGCCAACGAGCTCCGCCACCGCATTGCCGCCGCCTACCCCGACACCGACGTCATGGTCTACCGCGGCACGGTCACCGCTGCCGCCCGCAAGGCTGCCGGCATCGACTCCCGGATCAACCTGATCGGCGAGAAAGGACACAAGGACCGCATCGACCGCCGGCACCACGCCGTCGACGCCAGCGTCGTCGCCCTCATGGAGCGGGGTGTAGCCAAGACCCTGGCGGAACGGTCGAATCTCCGCTGGGCACAGCGCTTGACCGGCCAGGAGGAGACCTGGAAGCAGTACACGGGCCTGACCGTAGGAGCGCGAGAGCACTTTGAAACGTGGCACGGCCACATGCTTCGCCTCACGGAGCTGTTCAACGAGCATCTAGCCGACGATGAGGTGCACGTCGTCGAGAACCTTCGCCTGCGGCTCGGTAGCGGTAACGCTCACGATGACACGATCCGAAAGTACGCCACTCCCCGGCTGGGCGATAGCTTGACGGTCAACCAGATCGACCGGGCCTGCTCCCCCGCATTATGGTGTGCGCTCACCCGGGAGGCGGACTTCGATGAGAAGAACGGTCTGCCAGCGAGCGAAGATCGTTTTATTAGAGTTCACGGGCAAGAGCTGACCTCCAACGATCATATCCAGATCTTCACCAAGAAGCCCGGCAATGACACCAAGGAGAAGCCTTTCGGAGCAATCGCAGTGCGTGGAGGATACGCGGAGATCGGGTCGACAATTCACCACGCCCGCATTTACCGCATCGAGGGGAAGAAACCTGCCTACGCGATGCTCCGCGTCTTCACTCACGACCTGCTTAGCCAGCGACATAGCGATCTCTTCTCGGCCGTGGTTCCACCTCAGTCCATCAGCATGAGGTGCGCAGAGCCAAAACTCCGGCAAGCCATCGTGCTGGGAAGCGCCACCTATCTGGGATGGATAGTCGTCGGAGACGAGGTGAATATTATCGTCGATCCATTCAAGAAGAATACCGTCGGAGAGTTTCTCAAAGAGTATCCAAATACCATTCGTTGGCGCGTGTGCGGCTACGACACCAACAGCAAATTAACACTAAAACCAAGGATTCTTGCAGCTGAAGGATTGCAGAATCCAAGTGATGCCGTGAAAGAAATCGTGGAAGGTAAAGGATGGCGTGTCGCCATTAACACACTAGCCAGCACAAAACCCACGATTGTTCGCCGAGATGCTCTGGGACGCCCTCGCCGCACCAGCAGATCGGGCCTCCCGACGTCGTGGACCATCGAGTGAGGGACACTGGTGGATACGGCGTGGCGTATCATCGACTGCTCGTCGTTGGAGGGACGCATCACCTCGGTTCGAGGGGCGATCTGCGTCCATCAGGACGACGGCGGTGAGCGCCGGATCCCAACCGCCGATGTGGCGGTAGTTCTCATGGGACCCCATGTGAGCTTCTCAACGGCTGTCATTCATCGTCTGCTGGGAGCGGACATCGTCGTACTGTTCTGCGATTGGCGGGGCGTGCCTGAAGGCGCTGCGTACCCATGGCACGAGCACGGACGTGTTGGCGCCAGACAACGAGCGCAGTCGCAACTCTCGGAGCCGCGGAGGAAGAACGCGTGGGGCCGGCTGGTGAAGGCCAAGGTGCTGGGGCAGGCAACCGTCCTCCATCAAAGGGACCGTCTTGCCTCCAATCGACTCAAGGACATGGCCCGTTCAGTACGCTCCGGCGATCCGGAGAATATCGAGGCCCACGCGGCCCGCCTGTACTGGTCTCGATTGTTCGCTACCGAGGGTGATTTCGTCCGTCGTCCGGAAGCGGAGGACCACCGCAATAGTTGCTTGAACTATGGATACGCCGTGCTGCGTGCCCATGGGATCAGGGCGGTGGTGGGCGCGGGGCTCAGCCCGACGCTCGGCCTGTTCCATCATGGGCGCAGCAACATGTTCAATCTGGTGGACGACATCATTGAGCCGTTTCGTCCCGCGGTGGATGCCACCGTGCTGTGCCTGGATCCCGAGGCAAGCCCGGCCGAGCAACAGGTCAAACAGCTCCTTGTCGCTGCGGTGCAACAGCCGTTCCGCAGCGACGGAGCAACACTCCCCACGGTCTTGGAAGAGTTGGCGCAGCACCTGGGTCAGTACTGCGAGGGAGATCGGGCGCGCTTGGACGTCCCGTCCTGGACCGGGCCGAGGCGCGAGTCCTGATGGCGGACGATCCGGTGTGGTGCGTGGTCATGTTCGATCTGCCGGTAGCAACCAAGAGGCAACGGAAGGAGGCGACTCGCTTCCGTCATCTCCTCTTGGATGAGGAGTTCTGGATGGCGCAGTACAGTGTCTACGTCCGCTACTCCCCGACGGTCGCCGGGGAGCCCCGCAGAGCGAGCACGATTCGGAACAACCTGCCGCGCGGCGGCGAGGTGAGGCTCCTCTATGTCACCGACCGCGAGTGGTCTCACGCACTCTGTTTCCGCAACGAAGAGCCCGTCGAGGCCGAGCCGGAGCCCCAGCAGCTCATGATCTTCTGACCTCCGACAGGGAGTTTGCGCTGGAAAGACGCCCCTGACAGACGTCTCTGAAGTCTATCAGGGGGTCTGGTGACTGATTCCCAGCACGGCCTCCATGAGGATTCGCCCATCCCGAAGTCTATCAGGGGGTCTGGTGACTGATTCCCAGCCGCATGAGAGGAGGAGTAGCGCCTTCACGAAGTCTATCAGGGGGTCTGGTGACTGATTCCCAGCTCAGCCACAGACTTCATCGCACCAGTCAGAAGTCTATCAGGGGGTCTGGTGACTGATTCCCAGCCCCCGGGGCCCCCCGGCGCCCGGGGGGGGGAGGCTATCAGGGGGTCTGGTGACTGATTCCCAGCCCCCGGGCCCTCCGGTGACCCGGAGGGCGAAGTCTATCAGGGGGTCTGGTGACTGATTCCCAGCAGATCAACACCTTCGGCGCGAAGAAGATGAAGTCTATCAGGGGGTCTGGTGACTGATTCCCAGCTCGGAGTTGGACAGTGCCGGGCGCCTCAGAAGTCTATCAGGGGGTCTGGTGACTGATTCCCAGCTCCTGGATAACCGATGCGTGCTCGGGGTGAAGTCTATCAGGGGGTCTGGTGACTGATTCCCAGCGGGGGGTATTCCCTGGGATAGCGGGCGAGAAGTCTATCAGGGGGTCTGGTGACCGATTCCCAGCAGGTACCAGAGTCAAGGCCCCCACACCGCACAGGGGACGGACGCCATCTGCCCCGTCGGCGCCCGAGGTGCGTCAGTGATGCACGTTCCATGAACCTACGGCGTTACGGTAACGAGGTGAGGACAATGGTACGTCTCGATCCCGAGGTCGCGGCTGCGGCGGAGCACCTGCGCCGGAAGCGCCGCATCGGTTTGGGTAAGGCCGTCAACGAACTCGCACGCGCAGGCTGGCCCGGAAGCAGACGCCCACGCACTTCCAGCAGCGGACAACGGACGTCGGGCTGAAGGTCGATGTCACCGATATCGCCAGCGCGCTCGAACTGCTGGATCAGTCCGATGCCGAGGGCACCCGGTGGTCCTTGACGCCAACGTCCTGCGCTACGCCGTCGACAGCACATCCCACTTCCACGCCACCGCACGGGCGTGGCTGGAGAACGCGATGGACGGCTAGGAAAACGGGCCGCGTGCAGGCGAGCGGAGACCCTTGCCCGCACATGCACCGCACGGAGAACACGGGTGGGGCGGCGACGCCCCACCTCCCGCTACTCCCCTGGCCCGCCCCACCCGCGAGTCATCCGAGCAGTCTCAGGTCAGGCCGCTAAGCCGCCGTCTCACCCCCACCCGTGAGTCACTCACAGTCGTTCACGCTGCGTCAACCTGCCGAGCCGTCGCCGTCCTCGGTGCCGGCCGCGGCGGCCAGGCCCTCGACGCCGTCATCGGCCTCCCCGTCGGCTCGGGAAGCCCCGCCGGCTCCGCCAGACGCGCCAGCCTCGCCGACCCCGCCAGACGCGTCGCTGCCGGCCCCGTCCGCCTTGAGGCGGGCGTTTGCCCGCTCCACGTCGAGGCGCGTGAGGAGGAAGAGGATGAGCGCGTTGGCGATGAGCGGGAACCACACGTACATGACGTAGAGCATCTGGATCGCCGAGCTCGGCTGCACATCCAGGTGCCCGTCGTAATGGCTGGCCGCCAGGAGCCACCCGGACACGGCGGTGCCGAGCCCGCCGCCGACCTTCACGCCCAGCGAGGTGCAGGAGAACATGAGCCCGTCGATGCGCTTGCCCGTGCGCAGCCAGGTGTGCTCCGAGGCCTCGGCGATCATGGCGTTGAGCGTCCCCTGCAACGGGCTCATCCCCAGGGCCGCGATCCCGGAGAGCACCAGCATGAGGGGAATGTTGTGGAGGTAGGCCGCCACGAGCACCCCGAGCCGCCCGAGGGTCGCGATGACGTAGCCGCCGATATTGACCCGGTACATCTCCCCGAACCTGCTCACGACCAGCGGCGTCAGCAGCAGACCGACGATGAGCGGGACATTGATGGCCCAGGCGAAGGTCCCCAGCAGCCTGGCGTCCCCCAGGATGTAGGTCATGAAGTAGATGCCCATGTTGAGCATGGCCGTGAAGATCTGAGTCAGCAGGAAGACGACGAGGATGATGAGGTAGTACTTGTTCGACAGGAGCATCTTGGCCGACTCGACCACGGTCAGCGTGTCGTCCTTCGGCTCGTCCTCGCCCTCCAGCTCCTCCGGCGACAGCTCCTTGACCGAGAACACGGACAGGGTGTTGACCGCCAGGCCGAGCAGCGCGTAGATGATCGCCATGGCCCGCCAGCCCGCGGCGCCACCGCCGAACATGGCCACCCCGCCCACGGTGATGCTCTGGATGAGCAGGTTCGTCCCGAAGGCGAACATGAAGCGGATGGAGCCCATCTGCACGCGCTCGGCCCCGTTGCGGGTGACGAGCGCGGTCAGCGAGGAGTAGGCGATGTTGTTGGCCGTGTAGAACACGGCGTTGAGCAGCGTGTAGGCGATGAAGAACCAGGCGTACTTGGCCGTGTCCCCCAGGCTCGTGGGAATCGCGAAGATCGCGATGATCATGGCGGCGCAGCCCACGAATCCCCACAGCATCCACGGTCGCGCCTTGCCCATCCGGGTGCGCGTGCGGTCCAGCAGCGCCCCGAAGATGATGTCGGAGAAGCCGTCGCAGAACCTGGAGACCATCATGAGCGTACCCACGACGCCCGCGTTGAGCCCGGCGGTGTCCGTCAGGTAGATCATGACGAAGGCGGACAGGAGCACGTAGACGACGTTGCCTGCGACGTCGCCCGAGCCGTAGCCCACCTTGTTGTACCACCTCAGGTACGTGCGCTCATCGGTCGTCCCGGGGGCGTCCCCCACGGCCGCTCCGGATCCCCCGGCCGTTCGCCCGGTCGCCCCTCCGGCGCTCCCATCGCTCATGACATCACCTCATCGTGCGTGCTGTTGCTATTCATGGTGCGGAGCTGGAAGCAGAGCCCCAGCTCCAGGTCGCGGGCGCTCACCTGGTAGCGCTCAGCCAGGCTCGGGCCGCAGCTGTTCGAGCCGATACCGGCCATGGCGGCGTCCAGGCACAGGACCGTCGAGCCGCAGCGACGCAGCTCGGTGCTGTGACGCCGTCGGGCCAGCTCCTCCTGCGTGTACTGCGAGACGTTGAAGGAGAAGGGCCGCCGCCCCACGCAGGTCAGGCCCAGGCCTCCGCCGGTGACGGTCACGTACTCGCAATCGGCCCGGCTCCCGTTCTCCTGGGGCCGGATGCAGTCCTCGTGGAAGGCCTCGACGTCGTCGGCGAACTCCCCGTGCCAGCTGGCACGGCGCTTGTCCGCATAGCTCTCCAACGGCCCCAGCCCGTAATACGAGACCTGGCGCATCGCCTCCGGCAGGAAGAGTCGCAGGCCCAGCCGCGGCAGGGATGGGAATCCCTCGGCCCGGCGGACGGCCAGTCTCAGGTCCACCTCCCCGTCGTCCCAGATGGTCCAAGCCGTCTCCCCGCGCAGGACGGGCTGGATGCTGGGTGCCACCATGGCCACCTCGGCGCGGACGGTGACGCATCCCGACCCCTCATCGACCTCCACCCCGTAGGCCCGCGCCGCGGCCTGGTGGTAGTGGGCGCGCTCCCACTCCAGGCGCACGTTGCGGTCGTTGTCCGTGGGGGCCCGCCAGATGTTGAGCTCCATCGGGCGGTCCAGGAGCTCCTCGCCGTCCACGGCCATCCCGGAGGGCATCCCGGTGCGCGCATCGACGACGCAGCGCAGCCCACCGGCGACGACCTCGATCCGCGCGTCCTCGCACGCCGTCGCGATCGGGGCCCCGGTACCCGCACGGTCCGCGAGCGCCCGGACGCGCCGGTGGCGCCCGTCGGCGTTGCGAACGGGGACCTCGTCGAAGCCCAGGACGTGCCCGACGCCGAGCAGCGGCTGGTCCGCGGCGAGCCGGTAGACCACCCGCAGATGGCATCGACCGGCGTCCGGCACCCGCGGAGCGCAGGGGACCGCGACCTGCGAGTGCGGCGGAACGGGCCGCTCCATCGCCAGCTTCCCGCGCTCCACGATGTCACCGTCGCAGCGCAGCTCGTAGGAGATGCGGATGCAGCGGGCCAGGTCGGTGTGGTCGAGGTCGTTGCGAATGGTGATGAGCCCGGCGTCCTGGTCGTAGTCCACCACTCGGGCGGGGCGCTGGACGTTCTTGAGCTCGGCCAGCCCGGTGTGGGGGATGCGATCGGGCGAGACGAGGCCATCGACGCAGAAGTTGCCGTCGTGGATCGCCTCGCCGTGGT
>ERZ772986.660-NODE-660-length-20831-cov-3.733972_pt1 | contig 20831 bp, 12 predicted proteins | sample MGYA00511898_ERZ772986 | MGnify/ENA primary metagenome ERZ772986 (study PRJEB29015, sample SAMEA2737934) | human oral metagenome | biome: human oral; feature: human-associated habitat; material: dental | place: China | collected 2148 ... | reverse complement strand
TCTTTTTTAGTCCATTTTTAAGAAGGCAGCCTGCATTTTGCACCATTTTGCCTTTCTAGTTTGGTTGTCAGCTCGTATTTTTTTATGCCCCAAAAGTTACTTTTAGCCCCTAAAACCCCACTTTTTGATGGTTATTTTGCCCTTTTTGCCATGTTTTTCATGGCTCAAAAAGGGTTTGTTAATACCATTGCAGTGGATATATATGCTTAATCGCCTTGCGTTTAGCACCAAAATGCACTGCGTTTAGTACCAAAATACACTGCGTTTAGCAGCAAAACGCACTGCGTTTAGCGGCATATTGCACTGCATTTAGCTGCAAAACGCACTACATTTAGCGGCAAATAGCCCCGAAATGGGTGCAAATGATGGTGTTTTGAAATAAATATTCATTTTGCCTGCATTCACATGCTGTCCCTTTTTGCACCAAAAGCAACCCTCGCGAGAATCGATTTTTTGCGGTAGGGTGAGCGGCTGGTGGATAAAAATGGCACTCATAATGTTAAAATCTATGCTGAAAAACGGACAAAATGTAAGTCTGTGAGTAGGTAAGTTGACGAGTTGACGAGTTTACAAGTTAACGAATTTACAAGTTAACGAGTAGACAAGTTAACAGGTTAGCGAGTAAACAAGGTGACAAGTTAACCTGCCGTCTGCAATGCGTCAGCTGTAAGTGTCCAATCTGCCTTTATTTTATCTCCCCTGTTTTATAAAAGTTAAGCAGGTGGATGTTAAGAATGGCCATGTACTTACTTTGCAACTCGTTTTGCTGAGCGGTAACAAGATTGTTTTTACCTGTCATCAGTTCGATAATGTTTTTTAGTCCGAGGTTGAACTGTTCGTTCAGCAATTCGTAGCTTTGTTGCGCGCTTTCAACACTCACCTTAGCTGCCTTGTACTTGTTTTGGTTGTTGGTGGCTTGCAACCAGCATTCCTCGATATTAGAATAAAGAGCCGTTTGCTTATCTTGCAATTCGAGCATGGAACTCTGCCTCTCGAATTGCGCCCTGTTAACAGCCGTGCGCTTATTGCGATTGTCGAAGAGCGGAATGCTGAGGGTAAGGCCCGCGCCCATGTCGAAGTTGGTTTTTATTTGCGTGCCCCAGGCATTATTGCTCATTGATGTGGTGTTCGTGCCCATGCTTGCGCCAAGGCTTAGCGTGGGCAGATTTTGCGCCTTGGCCACCTTTATGCTTGTTTCGGCACCGTTGATGGCTAGCTGTGCAGCCTTTAATTCGGGTCGCCAACTGATGGCTTGGGCATACACCTCGCTAACCGAAGGAATGGATTGTAGTGCCATGTCGTCGGTGGTAGCAGGCACTGCCACTTCGAAAGGTGCACTGTCGGTGATTTGCAAAAGCTGTTTAAGCTGGCGCTTAAAGTCGGCCAATGTGCTCTGTGCCGAAAGTACGTTGTATTCTTCTTGTGCTCGCTGTGCGGTAAGTTGTGCCAAGTCGGCTTTGCTCATCTTCCCCACGTTCAGCATCTCTTTTCCTCGTTCCTCGTTTCGTGCACTCGTTTCTAAGGCCTGCTTGCTTACGTTGATGGCCTCTGCCGAATATAAAATCTGTACGTAGAGTTGCGCAATGCGTTCTTGTATGGTGGCAGCCGATACCATAGCCTCGGCCTCGGCTTTGTTCATTTGCAGCTGGTTAAGGGCAATGGTATTGCGGTTGCGGTTCCCGTTCCACAACGTCCATTGGGCATTGATAACGTATGTGCCGTTATAGAACACCTTGTCGACACTCGATTGTACCGAGCCGTTGGCCACTCGCGCCGCTCCTGTTTCGGGCCACGGCCGATAGTTTACGTTTTGCGATGTGGAGGCCGATACCGAAGGCAACAGCTCGGCTTTGCTGTGCAGCATCTCCTCTTCGGCCGACTTAACGGCAATGCGTTGCTTTTGCAGACTGATGTTGTGCTGCATGGCGTGGTTTATGCAGTCTTTCAATGTCCATTGGTGGGTTTGGGCAAAGAGCATGGTGGGCAAGGCAAAGAGTATGCCTAGGCTTAGGGTCCATTTCTTCATTGTATGAATAGTTGATGGGTTTACGAGTTGACGAATTGACAATTTCACAAGTTTACGAGTTTATGTGTTGGCAAGCTGACGAATTGAGCGGGTGGTGTGCCTGTTTCGCCATAGGCCTACTGTTTAACAAAGCATTTTCTCGTTGCTCGAAAAGTGCGTTTTGTTGCCAATTAGACACAAAAAGAGCCGAAAAAGTTTACAAAGACGATGGTCTTTAACAATAATTTGTGGTGTTGTGGCCGCGCATTGAAAGCTTGAAAGCATGCCAAAGTGTTGGCAAAACGCAGTGGCATTCGTGTCTACACCTCGCCGAAAGGCAAGCGGAATGTGCAACCTGCCTTCCAATTGCTGCATCCGTAAGCCCCTTTGCCCTTGATGATAACTCCTTGTTTGCATTGCGGACAGGGCTTACCCACAATGCTGTCGTGGGCTTGGAGGGTTTGCGGTGCGGTTGGTTCGGGCGTGTCCGAGACTTTTGTTGCGGTCTGCGTCTTGCCCTTTGTGCTAGCTTGCGCTTTGGGCTTTGGTGCGGATGCCTTCTTCTTGGCGATGGTTTTCTTGAGGTCGTCTTCGGTGGTGATGGTGATGTGGCGGTTGGAGTTGTCGGCCAACACCTCGTTAACGATTTGGGTTATCTGCGCTTTCAGCTCGTTAACAAACTGCTGCGCATCGTAGTTGCGGTGCTCGATGTCGCGCAGTTTCTTTTCCCAAATGCCAGTTAGTTCGCAACTTTTCAGCAGTTCTTCGCGAATGATGCCAATCAGTTCGATACCCGTTGGCGTGGGCAAAAGGTTCTTTCGCTCGCGACGGATGTAGTGGCGCTTAAACAAAGTCTCGATAATGCCGGCTCGCGAAGAGGGTCGGCCGATGCCATTCTCTTTCAACGCGCTGCGCAGTTCTTCGTCGTCGACGAATTTACCCGCCGTTTCCATAGCGCGCAAGAGCGTTGCCTCGGTGTAGAACTTAGGCGGAACGGTCCACTTCTCGCTTAGCGTGGGCGTGTGCGGACCCTTTTCGCCCTTGGTAAAGGTGGGTAGCGTGCGTTCTTCGGTCGTTTGTTTGGTCGACTCTTCATCGTTGTTGTTGGTGTTCGTTTCTTTGGCGTAAAGCACACGCCAGCCCTGTTCCAATATCTCTTTGCCCGTGGCTTTCAGCTCAATGTCGTCTACTTCGCCCGTCACGGTGGTGGTAGAAAATTTGCAATCGGGATAGAACACGGAGATGAAACGCCGCGTAACGAGGTCGTACACGTTGTTTTCCATATCCGAAAGTGCGCCTGCCGGAACGCCCGTAGGGATGATGGCGTGGTGGTCGGTAACCTTCGACGAGTCGAAAACCTTCTTGCTTTTGTTCAAAGCCTTGCCTAATAGCGGCTGCGTGAAGGTTTCGTAGCCGCGCACACCTTTTAATATAAGGGGACATTTGGGGTAGATGTCGTCACTAAGATATTGCGTATCTACACGCGGATAGGTGGTAAGTTTCTTTTCGTAGAGGCTTTGTATGAGGTTTAGCGTGGTTTCGGCCGAATAGCCGAACTTGCGGTTGCACTCCACTTGCAGCGAAGTGAGGTCGAAGAGGTGGGGCGGAGCCTCCGTTCCTTTCTTCTTCACAACGCCCGTTATCTCAAAATCTTTGTCGGCAATGGTGGCAAAGGCGCGTTCGCCCTCTTCCTTGTTGGTGAACTTGCCCTTGGTGGCGGTGAACAGCGTGTCGCGATAGATGGTTGAAAGCACCCAATAGGCTTCGGGTTTAAAGTTGTCTATCTCTTTCTGCCTGTTAACGATGAGGGCGAGGGTGGGCGTTTGTACGCGCCCGATGCTTAGCACCTGTCGGTTTTGCCCATACTTCAAGGTGTACAGGCGCGTGGCGTTCATTCCTAAAATCCAATCGCCAATGGCACGGCTAAGTCCTGCTAGGTATAGCGGTTGGTATTCGCTTTGGTCTTTAAGGTTAGCAAAGCCCTGGCGTATGGCCTCCTCGGTGAGCGACGAAATCCACAATCGCTTAACAGGGCATTTGGCTTGCGCCTTCTGCATCACCCACCTTTGTATCAGTTCGCCTTCTTGTCCGGCATCGCCGCAGTTCACAATTTCGTCGGCGTTTTGCATGAGCCGTTCAATCACTTGGAACTGTTTTTCGATGCCGCGGTCTTCAATTAGCTTTATGCCGAAACGTTGGGGTATCATGGGAAGCGCGCCCAAACTCCACCTTTTCCAATTGTCGGTGTAGTCGTTGGGTTCTTTTAGGGTGCAGAGGTGGCCAAAGGTCCACGTCACCTGATACCCGTTGCCCTCCATGTACCCGTCGCGCTGTGTTGTTGCGCCTATTACAGAGGCGATGTCGCGCGCTACGCTGGGTTTCTCGGCTATGCAAACTATCATCTTCTATTATCTAATTAAGACTACAAAGTTAGGAATTTTATTTTTAAAATGGCGCGCGTGGTGAGCCTAACTGGTTTAAGGCAGGTTGTAAATGTTCTCTACAAAGGCGCAAACCTTGGCTCTAAGTGCTGCTCTACGCGGTATTTTTTCGGCAGGCCGTCTAAGAACTTGCCTTGGAAAAGGCGTTGTTTGCACACTTTCTGTGCATGAAAAACATAAAAAAAAAACTGTGGCAAAATCGCCCTTCGTCTCGCAAAAGAATGCTAACTTTGTCGCACTACAACATGTTGAACCCTTAAAAAAAATAAAGCGAATGAACTTTCTGAATTTGGCAAAAGAACGATTTTCTGCACGTGCTTTCAGTGCACAAGTAGTGGAAGAAGACAAGGTGAACTATCTTTTGGCGTGCGCCCAACGTGCACCCTCGGCCTGCAACAAGCAGCCGTGGCATTTTGTGGTGGCGCAAACGGAGGAGGCTCGGCAGAAGGTGCAACAGTGCTACAACCGCGATTGGCTGAAAGCGGCACCCCTATACATTATTATATATGCAGCCGATGACAGGGCTTGGGTGCGCGAAGAGGACGGCAAGAACCATGCTGACATTGACGCAGCCATAGCCATTGAGCACCTTTGCTTGGCTGCAACAGCTGTGGGTTTGGGCAGTTGCTGGGTGTGTAACTTCGATGTTGCGGCATTGCAAGCGGCCTTCCCGCTAGGCAAGGAGTGGCATCCCGTGGCCATTTTGCCCATCGGTTATCCTGCAAACACGCCTTCCAAGCCGTCGCCTCGCAAGGAAATTGGCGAAATCGTGTCGCGTTTCTAGTGCTTGAACGCATGCAAAACACAACCTTAAAAGTGAGAAAAAGCGCGGCGAAGAACCACATAAAGGCTTCACGTCGCGCTTTTTTACAAATTTAAACAGAGTGTCAAAAAGACAATTGACATACGCAAACAACAAGTTGTCGCTATTGGATAATCGCTCTTTTCGTTACTTTTTGCAACATATTTTACAGCTAAGGTTTATTTCATTACAAATCATTCGCAACGCAGGCGCATGGTAAACGAAAAATATCCACTAAAAAATTTGGCAGGAATAGCAAAAAAAACTATCTTCGCACCATCAACTACCAATTAACGATAAAGGCGAGTCCTAAGAGCCACCTACAATGGGTTGCAGAATTTTAGCTGAACAAGCTTGGCTCATTTCCCCAACGAGGCGTAGCAAGCTATGCAACGTGAAGGAAAAGCAGAAGGCACTAAGCGAAAAACGAAAAGCCATGAAGGGATGCACAACGCCACTAACCCGTGCAGGCCTTAGGACACGCACAAGGATGTCTATATTACTAAAAACATAAACGAATATGAAGAAGTACAATTTTAATGCCGGCCCCTCAATCCTACCTAGAGAAGTTATCGAGAACACGGCGAAGCAGATTTTAGACTTTAATGGTTCTGGACTTTCTCTCATGGAGATTAGCCACAGGGCAAAGGATTTCCAGCCCGTTGTTGACGAGGCCGTTGCCTTAATTAAAGAATTGCTCAGCGTTCCCGAAGGATATTCGGTTATATTCCTCGGTGGCGGTGCTTCGTTACAGTTTACCCAAGTGCCCTGCAACTTCCTTATTAAGAAGGCTGCCTATCTTAATACGGGCGTATGGGCAAAGAAATCTATGAAAGAGGCTAAACTTTACGGCGAAGTTGTGGAAGTTGCCACATCGGCCGATGCCAATTTCACTTATATCCCAAAGAACTTTGACATCCCCGCAGATGCCGACTACCTGCACGTTACCACCAACAACACCATCTACGGAACGGAAATCCGCAAGGAAATAGACTCGCCAATACCACTTGTCGGCGATATGTCGTCGGATATTTTCAGCCGTCCCGTTGACGTTTCCAAGTACGACTGCATCTACGCTGGTGCCCAAAAGAACTTGGCAATGGCTGGTGTTACCGTTATCATCGTGAAGAACGACAAACTGGGACGCGCTCCCCGTCAAATCCCAACCATGCTCGACTATCGCACGCATGTTGACAAGGGCTCGATGTTTAACACGCCACCTGTTGTTCCCATCTATTGTGCACTCGAAACGCTACGCTGGATTAAGAAGAGCGGCGGTGTTGAGGCAATGGACAAGAAGGCCATCGAAAGAGCTAAGATAATTTATGATGAGATAGACCGCAACCGCCTTTTCCGTGGAACGGTGAAAGAAGAAGACCGCTCGCTGATGAACATCTGTTTCGTGATGAACGAAGACTTTGCCGAGTTGGAGAAACCTTTCATGGAGTTTGCAACGCAAAAGGGTATGGTGGGCATCAAGGGCCACCGCGACGTTGGCGGTTTCCGAGCAAGCTGTTACAATGCCATGAGCATCGAAGGCGCAGAGGCTTTGGTGGCTTGCATGAAGGAATTCGAGGCTAAACTTTAGTTTGCAGATAGATTTTTCGTATTCAAGTGGTGGGCCGTGTGCCTCGTTTTAGGCCTCGACCCACCTTTATTTATTCACCTTAAGTATATACAGTTTTCCTTATGAAGGTACTTGTTGCTACTGAGAAACCTTTTGCCGCCAATGCGGTGAAAGCCATTAAAGAAGAGATAGAAAAGGCAGGACACGAACTTGTTTTGCTAGAAAAATATACCGAGAAGGCACAATTGCTCGATGCCGTGAAAGATGTTGAGGCCATGATTGTGCGTTCCGACAAAATTACGCCCGACGTAATGGATGCCGCTCCCAAACTTAAAATCATCGTTAGGGCTGGTGCCGGCTACGATTCCATCGATACGGCATACGCCAAAGAGAAAGGCATCATCGTAGAGAACACGCCTGGACAAAACGCCAATGCCGTGGCCGAATTGGTGCTTGGCTTGCTCGTTTATGCCGTTAGAGCGTTCTTCAATGGCAAGTCGGGTTCAGAACTTATCGGCAAAAAGCTGGGATTGTTGGCTTTCGGCAACGTAGGTCGCAACGTGGCTCGCATTGCTAAGGGTTTCGGCATGGACGTTTATGCCTACGACGCTTTCTGTCCTGCCAACGTTATCGAGGAGGCTGGCGTACACGCTGTGGCCAATCAAGAGGCTTTGTTCGACCAATGCGACATCGTTAGCTTGCACATCCCTGCTACACCCGAAACGAAACAGAGCATCAACTATGCGCTCGTTAACCGCTTGCCCAAGGGCGGTATCTTGGTTAACACGGCTCGCAAGGAAGTGATTAACGAGGCCGAACTGCTCAAACTCATGGCCGAACGCGAAGACTTAAAGTTCGTTACCGACATCAAACCCGATGCCGATGCCGACTTCGCCAAGCTGGAAGGCAGATATTTTAGCACGCCTAAGAAGATGGGCGCACAGACAGCAGAGGCCAACTTCAATGCTGGGCTAGCCGCAGCTAAGCAAATTAACGCATACTTCGCTGATGGATGCACCAAGTTCCAAGTAAATAAGTAGTAACACAGACTATGGCAACGATAAGACCATTTAAAGGCATCCGCCCACCCAAAGAACTGGTTGAGAAGGTGGAATCACGTCCCTACGACGTGCTAAGCTCCGAAGAGGCTCGTGCAGAGGCCGGAGATAACGAGATGAGCTTGTACCATATCATCAAGCCGGAAATTGATTTCTCGCCCGAAACATCGGAGTACGACCCCAAAGTTTACGAGCAAGCTGCACGTAACTTCAAGAAATTCCAAGACAAGGGATGGCTCATACAAGACGAAAAGCCGGCTTATTACATCTATGCGCAAACCATGAACGGCAAAACGCAGTATGGTTTAGTGGTGGGTGCTCTCGTTGAGGACTACCTAAACGGAACCATCAAGAAACACGAACTGACGCGCAAGGACAAGGAAGAGGACCGTATGAAACACGTTCGCGTGAACGATGCCAACATCGAACCGGTGTTCTTTGCCTATCCAGACAACAAGGTGCTTGACGAACTGATTAACAAGTACGTTAAGAACAACGCGCCTGAGTACGACTTCATTGCGCCTATCGACGGTTTCGGACACCAGTTCTGGGTTATTTCCGATGCTAACGACATCGACGTTATCACAAAGGAGTTTGCTAAAATGCCTGCTCTTTACATCGCCGATGGTCACCATCGCTCGGCCGCTGCCGCATTGGTTGGTGCCGAAAAGGCCAGAAACAACCCCAACCACAAGGGCGACGAGGAGTATAATTACTTCATGGCTGTTTGTTTCCAAGCATCGCAACTCACCATCTTAGACTATAACCGCGTGGTGAAAGACCTTAACGGACTTACTTCTGCCCAGTTCTTGGAGAAACTGGAAAAGAATTTCGACGTACAAAGGATGGGCAAAGAGATATATCATCCCACTGGGTTGCACAATTTCTCGCTCTATCTCGATGGCGAATGGTATAGCCTTACGGCCAAGAAGGGCACTTACAACGATGCCGACCCCATTGGTGTGCTTGACGTTGACATTTCTAGCCGACTCATTCTCGACGAGATTTTGGGTATTAAAGACCTTCGCACCGATAAGCGTATCGACTTCGTGGGTGGCATTCGTGGCCTAAACGAACTGAAAGAACGCGTAGATAGCGGTGAAATGAAGATGGCTTTGGCCCTCTATCCCGTGTCGATGCAACAGATTATGGACATCGCCGACAGCGGAAAGATTATGCCACCGAAGGCCACTTGGTTCGAACCAAAACTGCGTTCGGGGCTTGTAATACACAAGTTGAGCGATTAACATACCCCCATATCAAGGCCGTCGGGCATGCTTTTAGAGTGCGCTATTGTGCGTAGAAAGCTGCCCGCGGCTTTTTTTATTGCTATTTTTGGAGCTTGGTTTTAGGTCAGCCAAGCCTCGTTCGTCTATAAGGTATGCCGAATCGAGAGTTGAAAACAGCTTGTATTGGCTTGCTTATTGGTGAAGTTTAAGCTTTTAAACTTGTTAGTTTTTGAGTTTGTTAGTTTCTAAGTTTGTAAGTGAAACCGTCTTGACTTTTTATATTTTATAGATTGAGAGAATATTATTGTCTTTGTGGTGCCAACACAAAACAAACGTTCCTCTCATATACGAAGTGCAGGACAAATCAAATCACTGGCTTATAAACTCCTGAAAAACCAACAACTCCCGAAAACATCAGCTCATCAATTTATAATCTCAAGAACTCACAAACGTATAAACTCATAAATTTATAAACTTAGAAACTAACACACTCAAGAAATCTAGAACGCATATATTTATAAACTTGGAAACTAACAAACTCAAGAACTCAAGAACTCAAAAAGTCAAGAACTCATAAACTTATAAACTTATAAACTGAAAAGTTTAAATTATTATCTTTTATTTTACAATGCCACTCTAATTTTCACTCCGTTCTAGCGAAATTATAGGGTAAAAAGTAGGTGGATTACTACTATTTCTAACCTTCCATGCCTTTTATCATATCCACTTTTAAGGACAAAACCTGCATTTTGCACCATTTTAGCTTTCTAGTTTGGTTGCTGGCTCGCAATTTTTCAAGTCCCAACGCCAGCATTTTACCCCTAAAAACCCACTTTTTAACGACCATTTTGCCCTTTTTTGCCATGTGTTTCATGGTTCGAAGAGGTTTTGTCTGTACCATGACACTGAATTTTTATGCACATCCTTTTGCTTTTTGCACCATTTTGCACTGCATTTTGCAGCATTTTACCTTGCGTTTTGCACCAAAACACACTGCATTTTGCACCAAAACGCACTGCATTTAGCACCAAAACGCACTGCATTTAGCGGCATATTGCACTACATTTTGCCACAAATAGCCAAAAAAATGGTGAAAGCTGCTGTTTTATAAAATAAATATTCATTTTACTCCATTCACAAGCTACCCCCTTTTTGCATCAAAAACAACCTTCGCGAGAATCGATTTTTTGCGGCAAGGTGGGCGATTGGTGAACGGAAAGGGCACTCATAATGTTAAAATCCATACTGAAAAATTGACGATTTCCAAGTTTTCAAGTTGACGAGTTCCAAGTACCAAGTTTCAAGTTGACGAGTAACCATTCAGCAATGAAGCGTACAAACCATTATTGATTATCAACAAGTTACACAGGTAGACACATGCAAAATCTGGTAAAGTAATGTCATTTCGAGCCTTTTTACCACGACATTACGTTTATAAGTTCTTGATAACCAACGTTCATTATTGCTGAATAGTTACAGTTGACGAGTTGAAGAGTAGACGAGCGTGTTGGTTCGTGAGTTTATGAGTTGGGGGCGGGGGTGTTTATGAGTTGGCGTGGGAGAGTTTACGAGTTTGCGAGTTGACAAAGATTGTTGTCCACTCTGTATAAGTCATTTGGCTTAACTCTTTAACTCCGTCAATCTTCTTAGGCGAGTTTATGAGTTCATTCCTTTTTCAAAGCATAACCACATTTTGCCACTGATAAATGGCTCAGGATTTCAAAGGTTACAGTGCCTTTGTAAAGTACTTCGCACATGAGAGAAAGGTCTATCTTGGTTTATTATTGCCTCACAAAGCTCATAAACTCCTCTCAATTTATAGAAATATTATAGCCAAGCAAAATTAGATATGGAAAGCCATAAGTGCATCGTAAGCAAACTGATAACAACAATTTTCCAAAAACAATTATGTTTGACTATAAAAGTAAAGGCGACTTCGGTTTCCGAATTCTGGGACCTGTAACTTTTTCTTTCGGCTTTTCCCAATTGATAAGCCCATAAGCTTTTTTTTGAACGAACATACGTGCCATTGCATCCCCCACCCCCGATAGCTGATAAGCTTGCTGCATACTTACCCATGTTAATTTACCCGTTGCCCCATAACCACCTAAACAAAATTAACGTTTTCGTTAAGCCAAATGAACAACGTCGAGCTTGCTCGAACATTGTCATGGCGAGAAAACGCACTTTTCGAGGAACGAAAAAGAACCTTTTATTTTATACTCTCCTCAATACATGGAAAATAAAAAACCGCGTGTTCAATTCAAGAACACGCGGCATTTTCTGTTGTTATACGTTGATGAAAATAAAAAATGACGAGACAAGCCGTTGAACTATTAACTTACTTACTTGTAAATCTGCTAACTAGCCAACTTGTTAAGCCGTGTAAACTGTCTATCTCGCTAACTTGTTTAACAGTTAACTCGTTAACTTATCAACTTGTAAACCCGTCAATTTGTCAACTCATCAACTTGTCAGTTCACTCAATATTCCACAACTGTTGTCTCTTTTGTTTCAGGGTCGTAAACCTTTTCCCTAATCTTAAACACCTGCCATTCGGCCATAGCTACCCAGTTTTTACCAGAAGTTGCCGACTTAATTTTAAACCAGACGTAACGGAAAGGCTTATCGCTCTTAATACTTCGTGCCGACTCGTACACAGCCTTCTTGTCGCCAGGCAGGTTGGCAAACGAGGCCAGCTTGCGTGTTCCCGTTTCGTTGGCATAATATTCAGGTGTGTTCTCAAAGGCGTCGCTAACGAGCACATCCATTTCCTTGGGGTTGTCTTTATTGTTGTTGTTACGACACACATAGCGGAATTGCAAGGCCGTGCGTTCTTGTCCCAAGTCGAACACAATATAATGAGGGAAGGGTCGGGGCGCACTCCAACTCATGTGGAAGTAAGTATTCTCATTTCCGTCTATCAAAGCAGACAGTGGCCCTTCGCTAGATTCAGGGTCGTCGCTCCACACTTGGCTCGCTTCAAACGTCAAGGGGTCTTTAAATGTTTCGTAAACGGTTTTTGTAGCCGCCCCTGCTTGCGCCGTAATCTTGGCCACATCGCCTCCTGCCCCAGCCTCGCTGAAAGGCTGCAAGCTATATTCTATTTCGCCATAGCGGGCCAGCAGGTTGTCTATCTTGATAGAATCGCTATAAACACTTGCCAAACGCATGCGCACTTGTTCTTCGCCAGGCACCTGATATGTCAACTTAATATACTTATAAGTGGGATTTTGGGGTATCGTCCACCTGATGATTACAGCCCCTGGTGCCTTGTCGTACCTAAGCGTTTGGGCATCTAACGATGTAGGCGCAGGCCCATTGTCGTCTTTGCTGCACGAGCAGAAAGCACCCACCGCACATAGGCAGACTATGGATAATATGATATTTTTCATTTCGTTGAATGTTAAATGTTCGTGTTACCTGTGGTCACCCGTGTATCCAGGATTGTTCACAAGGTGTGGATTCTTGTTAATGTCGTCAATGGGGATGGGCAATAGGTATTGCGTAGGCGACTCAAACTTTCGTTCGTACTGAATTTCTTTCAACCCAGCAAACTCCTCTATGGTGGTGGCATTGATGTTTAAGCCTTGTGCCTTTTTGTTAAAGCATTCACCAGCCAACATCCACCTGCGCATATCCCAGAAGTTTTGGCACTCCAAATAAAACTCAGCCATACGCTCTTGACGCACAATCTGGCGCAGCTTAGCTTGGTTGAGTGCTACGCCAGCACGCGCCCACGACGTTTCAACATCGGGAATACCTGCCCTTTGGCGCACCTTGTTGAGGTAAGTCTTGGCCGTTTCAAGGTCGCCCGTTTCCACGCAAGCCTCTGCATAGCCCAAATAAAGGTCGGCCAAACGGATAACAGGGAACGGCATCCATTCGCGCGAACCACCTCCGCTTGCAGATACAGCCGTATTTGGACTAACAAATTTCTTATTGAGATAGCCGCCAGGCGAATAGTTACCAGTGCGCTTTAATGCCGCCGTACCTAAGCTGCAATTACCTCCTAGAACAAAATCGCACACCAAACGCGAGTCGGTAGTGTTCTTTTGCCCATTGCTCATGGTGTAAGCAGGGTTAGAGGGGTCGTTCTGCACTTCATAATAACCACCTTGGAAAGCTACCCAAGCATAATAGCGGGGCTCGCGGTCGAGGTTAAAGGCAATGGTTTTCTTTCCAGGCTGGCCCTCGTCTTGGTGAGCCGAGTCGATGGCCACCACTTGCAGCTTTTCTGTGTCCTTAAATTCGGGGTCTTCATCCCAAGGCAATCCGTTCTTGGTATAAAAACGATTAAGCATTGCCCATGTGGGACAAACGCCATTCCACGCCCAGCCAGAGGCACTGAAAGGCAACGACTTGCTCAACACGCCATACCATCCCTCGCCTCTTGTTTCGGCCAATAGCACCTCTGGGTTAACTTCTTGGTAGTCGAGCGAGAGCAAACGCAGGCAGCGCACAGGCCCGGCAGCAGGCCATTGGTTTTTGCTGGCGTCACCAATAAAACGGTCTTGTTTGGTGTAGAGATGATAACCATTCTGTTCGGCAAAGTCGATGGCCTCTTTCATGGCGTCGCGCGCCTTCACCCATTTGTTGGCATCGTAGGCGGTAGGCATCAGTTGCGTGCCATTGTCGGGGTCGCGCATATTCTTAAACAGTTCGGGAGCACGTTCGTTAAACAATGGCGAGGCCGCATAAAGCAACATTTTGGCTTTCACAGCCTTGGCAGCCACACTTGTGGCAAGGCCATACTGTATTTGGTCGCGCCTTACAGGCAGACCAGCAGCGGCAGCATCCAACTTATCGCATATCCATTGTACACACTCGTCGTAAGGCGTGCGATGAGCAAAGTCTTCTACCTTGGTTTCGATATTGGGTGTTTCGTTCACCAAAATAATCGGGCCATAGCATCGAGCCAGCATATAATGGTAATAGGCAATAAGGAATTGACCCTGCGCCTTATAGTCGGCCTTCTTCTCATCGTCCATGTCGGGTGTTTTGTCTACACCCTCCAAGAACATGTAGCACTGCCTAATTCCTTGAAAGAAGTCGTTCCAATAGGATATTACAGGAGAAGAGGCCGTGTAATTTCCCTTTGGAAAAGCTGCGAACGTTTCGTGTTCGAAGGCTGTTGTAACCTCATCTCCTGTAAAGAAGTCGAGTGAACCCTGCGCCAAATTCGACTGTGGAAGATATGCGTAACACGAATAGAGGTACTTCTCGGTCTTGTTGTGGTCCGAATATGTGTCCTCTTTCGTGGCGTTCTCGTCTGGAACGATGTCCAAGAAGTTACACGAAACGAACGCGAACGTCACTGCCACGGCCATGAAAATTCTATATATTGATTTCATCTTGATGTTCGGTTATGATTATTTGAATGTTAACTGCAAGCCAATGTTAAATGTTCTTTGCAGGGGATAGCTCATGCCTGCGCCTCCACCCATTTCGGGATCCCACAGCTTGAATGCCGAGAAGGTAACAAGGTTGCTGGCACTGGCGTAGATGCGGCCATACTTAAACTTGTAGCCCACCTCGAAATTCTTCAAACGAAGGAATGCCGCGTTGCGCAACCAATAGCTAGATGATTGCATGTTGTTGTGGTTATTATACTTGGTTAGGCGTGGATAGCGCGCATTGGGGTTTTGGTTGTCCTTGCTCCAATAGTCGTCGGCAATCCATTGCAACACATTTCGTTTGCTTTGCGTGCCAAATGGCTCAAAATCATTCATCATCAAACTTACGTTTGCCTGCCCCTGGAAGAAGAAAGAGAGGTCCCACTTCTTATAAGAGATAGATGGGCCAAAGCCGTAAACGATTTCGGGAATATATGGGTAGCCTAGTTGCACGCGGTCGTTAGCGTCTATCTTGCCGTCGTATTCTCCGTTTTGGTCAGGTTGGTCGGCGTATTTCACGTCGCCAGGAGCAATGGCAATATTGCCCAAAGTAGACTTCGGGCTATTTGCGATGTCGGCCTCGTCGATATACAAGCCGTTTGCAACATACCCCCAATAGGATTTCAGTCTCTTACCCACCATTCTAAGGGCAGGCCTGGTGTCGGCTGCCTCATCGTATTCAAGCACTTTGTTGCGAGCGAAGGTAAACGTTCCACGGAATTCCACAGCGAGGTCTTTGGTTATGTTCTTGCCATAATCCACAGCCAAGTCCACGCCCCAGTTCTTAACCTTGGCCAAGTTGCCATAGATGTCTGTTTTTGCCGTACCAAAGTAATTAGGTATTGAGCCTTTCTTTTGGAAGATGTTGCTGCGAATTTCGCGGAAAACATCGACGGTAAGCTTAACGTCTTTCACTGTTAGGTCGAAACCCACGTTGAGTTTGCGCCCCACTTCCCAGGTAAGGTTCGTGTTTTCGAAACGTTTAAAAACAGGGCCTTTAAGATTTCTGCTCTGGCTGCCATAACCTGTGGAAAACTCTGGACTCTTTTCTAAGTCTACGATAGCTTGGTATGCAAAACGTTCTTGCCCCACTTGATCGTTACCCACCAAACCGTAAGAGGCTCGCAATTTAAGTTGCTGTACCGTTTTCTTCAATGATTCGAAGAAAGGCTCTTCGCTAACGTTCCAACCCAACGAAACCGAGGGGAAGAAACCCCAACGATGGCCTTTGGCAAAACTTTCAGATCCGTTATAACCTGCATTAAGTTCCACCATATAGCGATACTTATAGTCGTAAGAAAGTCTTGCGGCCAAACCCATACGACGTTTGGGCAGCGACGCCAAGAAGTTGTCATTACTATTTACATTGGAGTTGTACTCGTCAATGTTAAACAAGGCCATACCACTAACTGTATGATCGCCAAAGCTGCGGTTATAGTCCAGGTATGTTTGGAAATAGTACCTGCGGTTGCCGTTTGTGTAGAAGTAATTGTTCAATATATACTTCTGCGGGTCTGCAATAGGTTTCACCGTCATGTCGTACCCACCATCGGTAGCGGGGTTTGCAGCATAGTCGGTAAGCTGGTAACGGTTGTAGTCCTGCACCCTGTACTTGTAGTTGATGGTGTAGTTTTTGAAAGAGAACAGCGTTTTGAACGATAAGCCCTTGGTGATGAAATCTAGCTTTTGCTCGAAGTTAAGATTGGCCACCACCGTACTTTCAAAGTCGTCGCGATATCCTTTTGTTGCCTCGGCCATGGGGTTAAGGGGATTGTAGTTTCCTGCCAACAAGCCTCCCCAACGATACCAATCGTCTTCGCCCTTGGGATACATGATGGGGAAGTCTACTGGATTGGCGCCCATAATAGAACCAAACACCTCTTTCGTTCCTCCACCCTTCTTGTCTGTGAGCATACCGTGCATGTCGGTCAGTTGCACATTGAGGTGAAGTGACAGTTTAGATGCCTTGGAAATATTGAAGTCTACGTTGTTTTGAAAGGCATACTTCATGTAGCTGGTGCCGTTGTCGTACGAAAAATACTTGCTGGAAACATCTTTAAGCATGCTGGTTTCGTGGCTGGCGTTGATGTTCATGAAGTAAGTAATCTTCGATGTACCGCCACGCACATTGAAATTGGCACGTTGGTTCCACGTTGCATCCTTGAAAATTTCCTTATACCAATCTACGTTAGGATACACGTAAGGGTTAAGTCCACGCATCGTGCCGTTGATTTTGTCTTCCGAATAAAGCAAATCGCCCGACCCTTGGTTTGTCACCGCCTCGTTATACATGCGCATAAAGGTAACGCCGTCTACGGTTTTGGGTACGTTGATGGGTGTGTTTATCCAGCTTTCTACACGCATGCCGATAACAGGACGGTCGAGGTCGGCACCCGATTTGGTCTTGATAATGAGCACTCCGTTGGCGCCACGCGTACCATACATGGCCGTTGCTGTGGCGTCTTTGAGAACAGAGAAACTCTCAATAATTTCAGGGTCGATGGCGTTAAGGTCGTCCTTAGTTATTTCCACGCCGTCCATCACGATGAGTGGAGAGGTTGCACCATTCATGGTAGACACGCCACGCACAAAGAAGTCGGCACCATTGTTTCCTGGTTCGCCGCTGCGCTGATAGGCGATAACACCCGACAACCTACCAGCAAAGGCGGTGGAAAGGCTTGTTGCAGGCACTTTCAGGTCGTTGGGCCTAACGGTTTGGATAGAACCCGTAACCGTTTCCTTCTTTTGGGCAGTTCCGAAAGCAGTGATAACGGCACCTTCGAGCATCTGAGCTTGGTCTGAAAGAGTGATGGAGAGCACCTTCACGTCGGTCACTTTGATTTTCTTGGTGGTGTAACCAAGGTACGACACTTCGAGGGTTGAACCCTTCGTAGCACGGATTTCAAAACGTCCGTCTACGTCGGTGGCTGTTCCCTCGGTTGTACCAACCACCTTCACAGTGGCACCCACTAGCGGTTCGCCCGTGTTAGAGTCGGTTACTACACCCACGATTTTTGGTGCCGTACTGTTTTGTGCAGGCGCAAGGGTTGCCTTTAAGCCGTTGGGAGTCGCTGCAACACTGAGCCAAGGCATGCCAAGCGACCAACCGCTAGCATGGACTTGGGTCTGCAACGCAGGGGCGAACATAAGTAAAGCCACGCCCGACACAGTACAACACAACTTTCTTGTTAACGTTGTTTGTGATTGCATAATTGGGTTTTTAGTTTAAAGATTGTAACTTTTAAATGGTTTGCTGATTTTAATAGCTGTTCCTTTTAGATTTAGTTGTAAGCAACATCCTATATCATCCAGTAGAGAATTGCGACACAAAAGTAACTATTTTTTTAAACTCTACGAGCAATTTTGCCAATATTTTTATTATTCCTTCATTAAATAACGTTAAACAAAGAAAAGCTAAGAGCATTACAAAAAACAACCCAAATCGGTTCATCAAAGGACATCTTTCAATATTTCCTCTAATGAACCGATTTGGGTTAAATCACAAACTAAAACGGGAAAGGGCAGACTAGTCAAACTAATCGGGCTACTCCCAACTTAATTCTTGGTCTTTTCCCATATTATTTTGGGAGCCACTCCCAATTAATTTCTAGGCTTTGCCTACTTAATTTTAGAACCATCCCTAGCTTAATTAGACTGATCCCCATAAAAGTATTGGGCTAGGCGATTGGTCTTTTGCCACCCCCTCACACCTTACAGCCACACTTTTTTCTTGGCCTTTCGGCTCTCGTTGCTCATTCGGTCGAGTGCCGTAACCACATATCTGTATTTCACTTGCCCCTTATCGTAAGGCAGCTTAATCCACTTATCGTGCGTGATAGCCACAATTTTGGCAGGATTGTCAATGTCAATGTCTTCTCCTTGGGCAAATCTGTACACCACATACTTTTGTGCAAAGTCGCCCCATCGTTTTCCTTTGGGCTCTTCCCAGAAAAGTACAAGGCCGTCGCTAGTCCAAACCGCTTTAAGATGTTTGGGCTTTTTGGGGCGTTTATGGTCGATAAAGGGCATGAGCGGTTGCAGGGCAGGAGTTTTCCAATAATATGTTCGCAATGCCGAACCGTAGTTACCCATGTTGTCGGCCACGGCTTTGGCATACCATAGCACAGCCCCTTGCACGTTGGGTAAGTTTCGGCGCAGCTTAAACTTGGCCTCCATCTGGTTGGTTTTGGGGTTGTTTAGGTCGGGTTCCTTCACCGTTCGCTCCACGCTTTCACCGATATAAAGCGGTCTGTTGCCTGCATACTTGTTCCACCAAATGGCAAGTGTTTGGTAATCGGCAGTGGGATGACCTATTTTCCAATACAACTGGGGCACACAATAGTCCACCCAGCCGTTGTTCACCCATAGCAAAACGTCTGCGTAAAGGTCGTCGTAATTTTGCAAGCCAGCCGTTGCGCTGCCGTTAACAGGGTCTGATTTCTTGTTGCGATAAATGCCAAAGGGCGACACACCGAACTTCACCCACGGCTTGCGGTCTTTAATGGTTTGGCCCAAGCGTTGTACAAAGGCGTTCACATTGTTTCTGCGCCAATCGTTCTTGTTGGTTATTCCGCCGTTATAGCGCATAAACTCCTTGTCGTCGGCAATGGTTTGGCCAGCGGCAGGGTAAGGGTAAAAGTAGTCGTCGATGTGTATTCCGTCTACATCATAGCGCGTAACGATGTCGTCTACCACGCGACAGATGTACTCGCGGTTTTCAGGCAAACCTGGGTTAAGTATCAACTGACCATTGTAGGGGAATACCCTATTGGGATATAACGATGCAACGTGGTTGCGCGCTAAGGCTGTTGTGCCAGCCGTCTTTGCGCGATAGGGGTTAATCCAGGCGTGAAGTTCCATGCCACGACGATGACATTGAGTAATCATCCATCTGAGTGGGTCCCAATAAGGCATGGGAGCTCTCCCTTGGACGCCCGTTAGGAAACGGCTCCACGGCTCGATTTTGCTTTCGTAGAGGGCGTCGCACTCTGGCCGAACCTGAAAGATGATGGCGTTAACTCCATCGCGTTGCAGTTCGTCGAGTTGCTGTCTAAGCGTCTGTTGCATGGCGGCGGTGCTCATCCCTGTGAACTGTCCGTTTACCGTTTGTATCCATGCGCCCCTGAATTCTCGTTTGCTGTGGAGCGAGGCAGCACTAAGTTGGGGTGCGCCTGCAAACAACATGGTAGCCAAAAATGTGGCTATCATCATTAGTCTTTTCATTTCCTGTTATTGTTTTCGTGCAAAATTAGTCAAAACACATGTAATAACCGCCGTTTGAAATATAATAATATTTAAGTTGGAGAGTTATTGAGTTGGTGAGTTTACAAGTTCGCGAGTTTTGGAATTTTATTGCATCGCTATTTCCAAAACAAGAGAGGTTGGTAAGTTGCTCGGTTTGCAAGTTTTGGAGTTCTATTGCATCGCTATCCCAAACACAAGAGAGGTTGTTGAGTTGCTCGGTTGGTGAGTCGTTGGAACTTTATTTCATACTACCAACAAACGTTTACAAACTTATAACTTTGGAAGTTTTTGAGAGTGGAAGAAGTTGCCAACAATTACGAAACAGCGGCGAAAGTCTGCGAAGTAGTGGGCGAAACACGCCTATCCAAATGAAAGTTTGTTGAGTTTGTTTCGCAGTTCTTCGGCTTTCGAACGTACAATGCTTAGCTTTATCTCGCAGGTATTTTCGAAGTTGGTGGCAAGAATTCTTGCCTCCGACTCTTTTACCACACGCATCACGCCATTCATCATTACATAAGGAAAGGCAAACGAAACTGTTTCTTCTACCAGCCTGCTTACCATTGGGGCGTTATCGATAGCCAAGGCGGCCGCGGTGCGATAAGCCACGATTAGCCCGCCCGTACCTAGGTTTACACCGCCATAATAGCGAACCACCACCACGAGAATGTTGGTTAGTTCGTGGCTGTTTATCTGCCCAAGGATGGGTTTCCCTGCTGTGCTGCTGGGTTCGCCATCATCGTTAGCCCTGAATTCTTGTCGTTCGGAGCCTAACATATAGGCGTAACAGACGTGTCGCGCATCGTAATGTTGCTTGCGATAGTTGGCCAGCAAGTCTTTTATTTGCTCAATCGATTCAACAGGGTGGGCATACGCCAGAAACTTACTTCGTTTCTCGGTGTAAACACCCTGCCCTATGCCGTCAATGGTTTTGTATTCGTCGTTCATCCTTTCTATATATAATAGGTGTGCCCCATGCTGAAAGCTGGGGCTTATTGCAAAGTTAACACAAAAAGAACGATAAGGCGAAAGAAATTGTTCTTTTTCGTTCCTCGAAAAGTGCGTTTTCTCGCCATGACAATGTTCGAGCAA
>ERZ772986.654-NODE-654-length-20916-cov-6.469057_pt1 | contig 20916 bp, 35 predicted proteins | sample MGYA00511898_ERZ772986 | MGnify/ENA primary metagenome ERZ772986 (study PRJEB29015, sample SAMEA2737934) | human oral metagenome | biome: human oral; feature: human-associated habitat; material: dental | place: China | collected 2148 ... | reverse complement strand
CTCTGCCCTCGATTCGTATCTCGTATCGCACGGGTGCGGCGATACCCGTGACGATGCCTACGGGGATGCCGCGTCGCTGCAATACCGGCCCCTGCTCGATATGAAGCTCGATATAGCTATGAAAGCTGGATTTGGGCAGGACGCAATTTCTTAAATTTGCGGGATTTAGCCCGAAATCCTGCATAGCGTCAAATAGCGAAATTCCGTCCCCATCCTTCAGCTCGCCTAGCCGCTCTTGCGAGAGCTTGCCGCTGATTATCTTGCTGCCTACGGTCGCCATTTTAAAGCGGCTCGATTCCTCGCAAACAAAGACGATGAGCTCCAGCGGTCGCGCAAGCTTTTCGCCGCTATCTCGCACCGCGCGGATCGCCTCCAAAGCGGCCATGACGCCTAGCGTGCCGTCGTAAAATCCGCCCTGCGGCACGCTATCGATATGCGAGCCAGCACTTATGGACGGCAGATCTGGATTTTTAACGCCTCCAAATTTAGCGAAAATATTGCCCATATCGTCGATTTTGATCTTGAAATTTTCTTTTTGAAGTAGCGATATGAGGAAGTCGCGCGCCGCTTTATCCTCGCGCGAAAATGCAAGCCGCGTAAGCCCACCGCCCACTAAAGCTCCAAAGCGGCTTATCTGCTCGAACTCGCTTTTAAGGCGCTGCATGTTTATCTCCATAAATCCCCTTTTCTTAAAAAAATTTATGAATACGGCATTTTAATATTAAATTTATATTTGAAATAAATTCAATTGGATCAAATAATTCTAACTATCCATTCTATAATAAATATATATTTTTTCCATTAGAAACATATATATCTTTATATTTTTTAAAATTATTATATTGCTAATTATTTTGTTCATTAAACCAATCTACAGTTGGTAATATTATATGGTATATAGTATAATAACCATCTTCTCCTAATGGTAAATATACTTCATTTAAATTCCCTTTATCATGTGTAGTATATATTATAGCTCCTAATTGTGGACCATCTACCTTATTTAATACTACTATGTCCAATGTTATTGTATCCTTATATCCAAATATATATGGACTATTAGAATTATCTTCATAAAGACAATGAGTATTATCTGTAATTCTTATAGTACAATCACAGAATTGTTCTACTTTAAAATATGTATTTTGTTCCATTATCTTTATTATATGAATTAAATAATGCAGTTTTTATATATTCAGTATTATCTAAACCACATTGAAAATTTTCAAACATAATCTATCTGATTAAATCATCTAGATCTTCTTTATATCCTCTATTTAATCGTTCAACTATATATTTATAATTTTCAATTATAGAATATTTTGTATCATTCATGACATTTACATTTTATTGTTGAACCAGAAATATCGTTACAATATCCGAAACATATATTAAATTCTTCTAAAAGTCTTTCAGCTTCATAATAATTTTCACAATGAACATAATATTTAATCATATTAAGAATCATATATGTAAAATCTCTATTATATAAAACTTTTTTAGAATCTGTTTTTTCGTTTTCTTTTTGTTCTTTTTCTAAACATTTTCTAACTAAGACATCTAATGAAGAATTGAGTAAACTTATAACACAATTTTCTAATTTATTATAAATGAATATATCCTAACATTCAGATATAATATTAGTTGTATTACAATTGACTTCTAATAGTTGTTCTAAATCTACATCTAATAATTTATCTGCTCGAACATCATATTTATAAATAAATCCTTCTTTATAAACATAAATATTATTATATCTATAAAATTCAGAAATATCCTTTTTAATAGATTCAAGCCAACTTATATTTGGAATAATTAAATGATAAACAGTATAATATCCATCCTCTAAATTATTAAACATTCCTTCATCTATTCCAGAATGTAATATTACACAAGAATCTACAATAGTCTATTTTTCTACTGTATTTCTTTGTAATACATTTAAAGTAACAGTTTGATTCCAAGGTATTTTGCATACCTTAGAATCTCCTGTTATCATTATATTATTACCTTTTATATAGTCTATTTTAAACATATTAATCTTTAAAATTAGATATTACTTCTCCAGCATGTACATTATCTGATGTAACACCAGTAATATAACTATGTAAATCTTTAAAATTAGTTTGGTCATTAGCTGTCCATACTTCTAATGGAATTCTATGATCAATTAACCAATCAATATTTTCTGCTGGACAAGTAGGTATATGCATTAAATTCTAATCTAAGAATAAGTAAACAGCTCTACCTCCACCTGCATTTATTATTTTAGTTAAATTTAATACAGTAGTATCCCAATATTTTTTATCAGTATTATTTACATTATACATTTCAAATACATTTATATATCCTACTCGTATAGTATTATCATACTTAACTGTTTCTTCTAAATTCCAATTACCAGATGAAATTATAGTAAAGTTTTTACCTAATCCTTCTCTACGAATAATATCTAATGCTTTATGAATATATGGTTTATTATCATACTTATCACCTACTCCAGTTTGTTTTCCGCCCATTAATGGACTCTTAATTTCAATATATGGATGTAAACCATATCTTTTACATACTTTACAAAAATCTTCAAGAGTAGCTATTTTATCATTAGTAGGATGAGTAAAAGCCTAAATTTCAGCTAAAGTATGTTCTTCATATTTATAACTATGATCTCCAGAAGCAATAGTTATAGTTCCATTAGTATATCCTTCTGGCATCCATGCATCATGTCCTACAACCCAATGATTATCTAATGTTTTATAAATATCAGTTTCAACATAATTCCAACCATTTTTTCCAGCTGCTTCAAATGCTTTTAAAGAATTAGCTTTAGCTGAACGATGATATCCTTGATGAGCAATACTCTTCATTATTTTATCATCTTTAGTATGATCAGTTTTAGTTTCAGTTATATCATACAAATCTTTATTAGATGTAGTTAATTTAATTTCTCCATACTAAGGAAGCTAATCAACGGTTAATCCTGGATTATCATTATTAGTAGCAACTAATACAACATATTTACCATCTGAAGGTGCAGTATATTCCTTATTAGCTGTAGCCCAATTTGCTTGACCATAAGTTCCATCAGGAGTTTTATAACCAATAAACATCCTTAATGTATTAGGAATCTATATTTTATCATCCTATTTTAAATCAAACTCTTTATAAATTCTAGGTAAAGCATTATTAAATGTCCATGGTGCATTATCTGGAATTGTAACATTACCACTATTAAATATAGATCCAACACTTAAAGTTTTTTGACTAACATTAGGATCTAACTAATTAATTATGTCTTGAATAGATTTAGATGTACTATAATTACCATTAGTATATCCACCAACTCCTTTAACATATACTTTATCAGAATTTAATAATAATTCTTTAGGAGTACTAATAGTTAAAGGATTATTAGAGAAACCTCCAGATATATTTTCAGTAAATACATTTTTAGAGTGTACTGATTGTAACATAAATGGAATCTTTTTCTAAGATCCATCACTAAAAGTATAAATTATATTATTAATTATTCCATCCTTACCACCAATATTTACTAATTCTGAATTAGCATCTAAATCTACTTTAGTAACTCCAACAAAATTAGTTTTAGGTAATTCAATTTCTTTAGTACCATTAATTATTAACTTAGTCTTATCATCTGATAATTTAATATCTATTGGTCCAGATGTTCCACCTCCAGAAATAGTGTTTATATCTCTAACACTACCATCTGCCATTAATATCTAATTACTAGTTCCATTAGGAACCTTAAACCCAGTTACAGAAATAAATCCTGTAACTTCTTGTTCACAAGGTATTTTTTGTATAACCATAATTATTAAGATTCTACGTATTCACTTAAAGGTTTAATAATATCTTTAAATCTAGACCAACTTATATTTCTTTCTTTTAATTCATATTTACCGTAACATTCTACAGTTCCTGTATGTTCTGTAATTTCATCTGAATACTATTCTTGTATACCATATTTATTATCATTCTTGTATAAATCTACAGATTCATCTGGAACATAAATATGTGCTGCACCATATATAAATGGATAAGCTTTATTATAGTTAGGATCAGATGACAAATTATTATATTTATAATTAGGTCCTCCTAAAGTTAATAATGGTGGTGTAGTAGCTCTACAAACTATTGTATACTTACTACTATTTGAATTTCCAGAATTACCTTGAATATATTTACATCCAGAACCTATATCTAATAATTTTATATAATTTGCATCAGGTTCCTACATAGGACTAAATAATCCAGATATTTTAGTTACAGAATTAGGAATATAAACACTAAAATCTTCTAATCTATTATTACCAAAAGATAATGGTGTGATTTCAGTAATACCTTCTGGAAATTTAATTTTATTATCTTCTAATTGGTCTTTACTAGGAGCAAAAGATTTTATATTGCAGTTTTGAAACCATCCAGCAAATATAGGTCTATTAGCATTATGTGGATAAATTATTTGTAAACCATTACCATTAGATCCTAAAGTATTAAACTCCTAATAAATATTTATATAATTAACTTTAGTTAAATCCAATATTCCAGATAAATTATTTAATTCCTAAAATACTCCAGATGAATATCCAGAAGATTCTAAACTTTGTAATCCTAAAGATACTTCTGAATCAAATTTAATTCCAGAATAATTAGTCTAATAAAAACTCTATTCACCTATATCCTTTATATTACTAGGTATTTCTAATATATGATCATCAATATCTTTAGTAGATTCTAAATTAGTAGTTCCTAACTTTGTACATCCTGCAAACATATTAGGAGATATTACATCAAAATTAACAAATTTTTCTAGATCTTTAATACTTAATAATTTTTGATTATTTTCAAATAAATTATAATCTAATATAATATCTGATTCAGATAGTTTACTCTAAGATCTAAATTTATTTAATTGATCCTAAGTCATTTCTTTACCATTATTATATTTTTCTAGAATGACTCTTTTAAATTCTGGATCATACCATTGTACATATTCTTTTCTCCATATAAGAGTACTCCCTAGATAAATACTATCTAAGGGAGTAGTTCCTATATTGGCATCTTTTAATTTTTTATTTCCAATATTTAACATATTATTCAGTAATTAAATAAATAGTATTAGCATCAGGATTTGCTGGTAATGCGGTTACAGTTTCTATTTTATAAGCCTAAGATGTTCCTACTACAACATTAGTTGGAATAGTTGGAATAGTAGGTTTATTTTTAATAAATGCATTAGATGTTACTGATGTTTCATTCCAATCTGCTTGAACTATTTCATTCTTTTTAACATAAGTTGATAAGTCCTAATGTTCTGTTAGATAATTACCTTTAAGTTGATATTTACCATCAGATTCCGCTTTAGTATATACTGAAGTTTTATCTGCTTTTCCAGAAATATCTTGATGACTTGTTAAGTAATTTCCTTTAACTTGATATTTAGTATCAGCTTCTGTCTTATCTAATTTACCACTAATATCTTGATGTTGTGTTAAATAATTACCAATAGGTTGATAAGTAGCTGCAGCATGTGCTTTAGTTTCATAAGCTGATAAATCTTGACCAGCTGGAAGTTCAGCTTTTTTAGCATATTCTGATAAATCTGGTTGAATTGCAGAAATAGTATTACCAGTAATAGTAATATTTTGTCCAGCTACTAAAGTATCTTGTTTATTATTTAATTCAGTCTTTAAAGCATAATTAGATAGATCTGGAGTTGCAGGAGTATCAGTCTTCTTAACATATTGTGATTCAACAATCTCTAGAATATTATTGCTTACACTATCAATAGTATGTTCTATATTATTCTTCAGTTCATTTAATTTAGACTATAATTCTGTAGCATTACCATTAGTAGTAATATTAGCTATAGATATTTTGATTTCCTCATCAGCTGCTTTTCTATCTGCAATTTCTTTTTGTAATTCAGTTACAGTAAGTTCTGATTGTGCTTTAACTGCTGTAATATCAACTACTACTTTATCTACTTGCTTATTCTTAGCCATAATATCTAATACTTCTTTTCTTGCAGAAATAGCTGTATCGTAAGCATTATCTGCAACTTTAGAAGAACTTTCAGCTATAGTTAAAGCATTCATAGAATCAGCTTTAGCTTCTTTAGAATTTACAACAGCTGTTTTAATCTGGCAAAGTAAAGCATCATATTTATATTGTTCAACATCTTCTTTACAAGTATTGTGACATTTATGATGTTTTAATAACCAATCTATATTATTTAATAAATCATTAGCTGTAATAGCCATGTTTTCTCCACCCTAAACTATTGGAAATAAAGTATCTTCAGATAGTTTAAGAGTCTTTTTCATTTCAGAAATTTTTAAATTCATTGTAGTAGTGTTTTAAATTATTATTAAGATCTGGTCCATTCTCCGTAAGTAACATTATCTGTATCAGGATTTTTTATTGTTCTAGAAATTTTTACATTATCTAATTCATTAAATAATGTTTGAGTAACAATTAAAGTTCCATTAGGAGGTCTTTGAGAGCTAACATATAATCTATAAGGAACAGATGTATTTAAAGATCCTGATATATTAACTACAGTATATATTCCTGGATTAACTAGATCTTTTAGGTCATCTGGAGTAAGATCAATTAAAGAATCTACTTCAATATGATATGTAGTATTTTCTGCAATTACATCTTGAAGATTTACCATTGTAGGATCAGTTACACTTTTTCTAATATTAATTGATCCATTACGTAATACTTCAAAAGCATTATGACGATCTTCAGAATCTTTAGGTCTATAACCTAAAAAACCCGTACAACCAATAGTAAATATAGTATCTTCTTTAAATCCAAATTGTAATTCATTTTCATAAGCTTTTGGATTAATATCACTTACTAATACACTTGGAGTAGTACCTTTTCTAGATCTATTACCATGACCAAAAGCAGCTTCTCCAGGATTATAAGCTATATTTTCAGATCCTGTTACAAATGTTGCTGGACCATATGCTACATTCTATACACCATTAGCATGCTGTCCACCATAGACTGAACTACATTTTCCACCTCTTTGTGCTGCAATATTTCTAATACCTTCAGCATGCGTTCCATCTCCTAAAGCTACACTTTGTAAACCTTCACTATGAGCACCTACACCTAAAGCTAATGCTCCAATATTTGTAGATGGCATCTATATACCTTCTGTATGATATAAATTAACATAATGGTTATATATATCATTAATTGATGTACTATTTTTAACTACTTCAACTGCATTAGTTTCTATAGCTAATGAACCACTAGATCCTTCTGAGTGTGCTCCATCACCATAAGCTGCTGTACCATTACCTTCAGCTACTGCACCATAATTAGTATCACTATCATAAGGATCAACTCCAGTAACATTAGCATTACCAATTACAAAAGATTTAGCTCCAGCTGCCTCATTATTAGAGTTTTTAGATTGAATAGATGCTTCCCCAGTTCCTTTTTCAAATACTAAATCTGGTTTAACATTATCTTTAATATCTGTTTCTATAGCTTTAATATTAGCTAATAAAGATACTATCTTATTAGTAATATTTGATAAATCATTATTATTATTTTGTGACTATTTCTTTAAATCTACAAACTCTCTAGCTAACTATGAATTAGTAAGTTTATTAGATTTTATATCTGTTTCTAAAGATACTAATTTATTTGCTTGTAAATATAATTCAGATTTAGTATCTAAATTATCCTATTTAATCTCCGTTATTTCTTTTGATAATTTATCACAACAATCTTTTGTAGAATCTTCTTTAAAGAAGTCTTCATATTTATTACAATTATTATTTTTAGGTAATAATTCCTCATCAATAATTAATTTATCTTGTTGCTCTAACTATTCTGGCTATTTATTACAACCACAATCTTTTTTAAAAAAATTCTTCATAATTATTAATAATTAAATGTATGGGTTAAACAACTACCATTAACTGTATCATTATATCCAAATTTAACTAGTTTTACAGTTCTAGCTTCTTTATCAATACAATATACATTAAATGTATCATTACCACAATATCTTCCTTCATTTTTAGGTTGATATGTATTTTGCATATCTATAGCTATAGCACTACAAGTATGATTCATTTGTAATTGATCATTCTAATAAAGTCCTGTTAAATAACCATAAGAATTTCTATGAGTATGACCATTTAAATACATAATAAATTTCTATGTAGTAATATTACCAAATTGTGCATCTATTGTATCAGAAGTTCCATCCATTATTATACTAACACTTTCTTTATTCATAAATGCATTAGTAATATCTTTAATAGTCTCAGCACCTTTCCACGTTACATCAGAATTTGGTAAATCACCATCTTGAAAAGCTTTAATAGTTATATCTGTTTTTGGATTACCTAATGGTTGATGTAACATAACTATTATATGATAATCTACTGGAGTAGATTTTAAAGTATTAGCGTACCATTGTAATTGAGTTTTACCAACATAATTTATTCTATATGTTTGTGTAGAATCTCCACAAGTATCTAACACAATTACTCTAATTTTTTCAGTTTCAAAATCGGTATAATAATACCCTTTATTTATATACTAATCTTTAGCAAAAGGTTTAATTATATGTTCATTTAATGTATTAGCATCTATTCCAACTCCATCATGATTTCCAATAGTAGTCAATACTGGAGTAGTGTAATCTTTAGATAAATATTTAACAAAATCTAAGTTATTACTATAACTTTGGAATACATAATCTCCAGAAGTTAGTAATGCTGTAGCTTTTATATAATCAGAATATTCTAAAGCATTAACATAAGCTATACCGTTTTGATGAATATCTGTACAATGAACAAAACAAATATTTTTACTCCAATTATTTGGTCCCTTAAATTTATATAATCCAGAAGCAACTTGCTGATCTGCCTATTGATTTCTATCAATTACACTAGTATTAGAATCTTCATAAGTAATAGTTAATTCTCTAGAATCTAAAGCTTTCTAAATTGTTTCTACTGTTAATTCAGAATTATCAATTGTACTAAAATATATTTTATAAAACCATACATTAGTATCTGGAGATATTGTTCCTTTTCTAGGGAATGTATAAGATTTACCATTAGTTAATATTTCAGAAGAATATTTTTCTAATTCTGAAGTAGTCCATGAAGCATTAGATGTATTTCCATAATCAATTCTAATCTAAATATTTTTAGGAGCTTTAACTGTATATTTAACCCCACTATAAGGAATACTAAAAGAAGTAGTCATCATTACTTTATTAGTAGCAACTTTATCTAATTCACCCAAAAGTACATCTTTAGTATTTATATTAGTGGATGTAATATTAGTTTGTACAGAAGGAGTAGTTGACTAAGTAATTGGTTTTAACCATGGGAGAGCCTATAAATTATAATTTAATTCTAAGTCTAGTACATTATATATTTTATCCCTAAAAGTATTAATTATAATTTCTTCTTCAGTTAATGCTCTAGAATAAGTACGAACAGAATAAAAATTATAATTATTTTCTCCCTATTCTATAAAAGAAATTCTATTTCCCTAATATGGAACATTTATAAGTTCATCTGTATAAGTAATTACTAATTTACCATTATAATAACATTTTACAGAATCCTATACTTTTACAAAAGTTAATTTAATTGGTTTATTAAAATCAATTATTTTTTCAGTAATTGTAGTATCTTCAGTACCCCAAGTTACCCAATTTCTATCTCTAACAGTATATTTTGGAACAAATATTCCGTTCCTATTTTTTTCAATACCTAATATTAATCTACCTCTATCTATACTTCCTGGTTCCCAACTAACATCATGATAAAATAATAATTCTTTTTTATTTTCTGAAAAATTAGATACAGAAAAACATATTTCAAAAGTAAATGAATTTAACTAATTTATCATTAACTTAGTATTTTTCTAATTATCTACTATATACTAATTATTATGTATATTAGTTAATTTATAATCATCAGTCTAATTGGCTTCTTTATCTGGAACTAAATAAGGTTCTTCTAAATTTAATGAATTATATACTTTACCATCAGTATGATAATCATAATTACAAATTAAACCATTAGTAATTATTGGAGCATTATATTTTAATAATTCATATATTTTACAATCATCATTATAACTAACTCCATCTAACATTATCTATTTAGTGTCTGTACAATAATAAGGTACTCTAACATATTTAGATTTATTATAATCTTTCTTTAGTCCTTTATACCTAGAATATACTTTTTCCATTATTCGTTTGCTTTATTAGTTTCATTAATATATTCTCTTAATGATTCAATTGCAGCCTTATTCTATTGTCTCAACTATTGTAGCTAATTAGTTAAACTTTGTACTGCATTATTTAATGTTTGGATAGCATTAGTTAACTATGTCTAATTAACAAATTCTGAATCATTTATTATCTAAGAAGTCTTTGTAGGAATATTTACAGTAACATTATTGGTATTACTATAAGTAATATTATTAGTAAAAGTTCCAGAGGTAAAATTTAATCTTCCAGATTGTAAATTTTCTACCTTAGTATTTACTTTACCTAATTCATTATCTAAAATATTATCTACTTGGCTCATACTTGTAGCCTATGATATGTAATTAGTTCCAGCCTATGGAATATATTGATTATGTGAATCTATTCCTCCAATAGCCTACAAAACTTGTTCTAAAGTCTATTCTAAATTGGAACTACATAAAGTAGCAGATTTTAATTTATTGTTTATTAATTCTAACTGCTATCCTACAGCTTCAGCATCTGCTGGACTATTCTTTTTAGTTAAAGTAACATCAGTAATAATTTCATTTTTTGTAGTAATAGCTTGTATTACCCCAACTAATTGTCCATTAATATTTTCATTATTAATAGTTACTCCACCCTAATAAAGTTTATAAGTAGTTAATTCATTATCAATATTTGTTACAACTGATATATTAGAAGCACTTGTATAATTTTTAATAGATTTTTCTATTAAATCAAACTTTACATCATAAGTTAAATTAGAATGTTCTAATGCCTATAATCTTTCTTCGTGTCCTACCAAATCATTTGTACTATCTTTTATATTATCTAATACTGTTAATAATTTATTATTTAATGTATTTACTTTATTATTATTTAACAGAATATTTTCATCTAATTTTTTTATTTTATTATTTAATTGTTTTAATATACAATCATATTTTGTATTACTGCAATCGGACTAATCTGATGGAAATAATTGTAATAACTATTTAATTGATATAGTATAATTTTTACCATCCTATACAATTGGAAGTACATCTGAAGCCTATAATTTTGTAACTATAGGCATTTCAGATATTTTTAAATTTTTACAACTCATACTTCTTTCTTTATTTTACATCCAACCTCTTGTAATATATAATCTCCACATTCTAAAATAATATATCCATCTGTATTTACAACAGTTTGTCCACATGACTGTGAACTTGGAATACCACAACAATTTAATGAACTAATACCTGACATTTTATTTTATTTTTATTATACTTGATCAACTACTTTATCATTATATGGATTACCATCATGTAGTTGGTCTATTTCAATCTATGTTCTTCTAGTATCATTTTCTACAACTGCTTCTTTATAATTTCTATCAGTTTGTGCTTGATACATTTTAATTTTAGCATCAGATTCAATTTTCTAAGCTTCTATCTATAATTTTTGTGCATTAAGTTGTTCTGCTTTATTAGATACTTCTTGTAATTGTTTTTGTGTTTGAGTAAGTTGTTGTTGTAATTGTTGAATCTATTGAGAAGCTTGCTATAGCTAATCATTCTTCTTTTCCTACTTCCTCATTGCTGTACGTATCTATTGTTTTAACTAAGATAAACTTTTAGTAGTAGCAGCATCAACAATAATATCTGGAGTCATTGTTCCAGATTTAATAAATTCTGGTAATAAAGCTCTTAACTATTCTGTATCTCTTACAACATCTGTACTATTAAGTATATGAATATCATAATCAGTCATTGTAAAATATTCTGGAAGAGAAGTAAATACTTTCTACTATTTATCTCCTAGAATTAATGTTCCTGTTATTCCATTTTTATATACTATTTTAGCTTGATTTAATGCATCAGTTAATATTTCTTCAGTAAGACAATCTAATTGCTAATACCACTATTTAGATATAGTAAAAGAATTATTAACAGATGTCTATACATTAGTAACAGCATCTCTCTACTATATTCCATTTAATCTTTCTCTAAATACTCCAGTAATTGATGAACAAGTTTGTTCTACAGAATCAATAGCTAGCTAAATAGCTTGAATAGCTTGTGCTTTAACTGAATCATCAAATCCATTATATATAGTATTAATTGGAGCCTATCCAGAACCTAATCTTCCTTCTTGAGAACTATCTATTAATGCTATACCTGATTTTTTATATGCTTGCCATTTCTATAATCTTTCAGATAATTTAGATCCTAAGAATTTTGGGAGCATAGATACATCAATCCAATCTCCAGCTGTCCCAGAATTTGCAATTAAATTATCTCTATAAAAATGTAATATATCATATTTATCTTGTAATTTATCACAAGCCATTACTAAAGAATATGGTTCAGATACTCTATTTAAGAAATATAGTCCATTAACAGATAAAGTGCAATATGTAGGATTATCCTAAGACCTAATTACTTCTTCATCTTTACCATATAAAATATGAATATTTTCTCCAATCCTTATAGATTTATATCTCTACATAATAAATTTCTTATCAGTATCTAACCATTCTACTTCATATACTGGAATAAGATTATAATTATGTATATTAGACTAATCTGGATATCCTGGAACTAATTCTACTCCAGCTTGTAATCCGTTTGTTGCAGGAGTACCATTAGATTTATTAAAAGATCTTACATAGATTCTAGAATAATCTTGACCATATTCCCAAGAATCTTTAATTACCTTAATATCTTCTTTAGATAAATCTCTACCATACTAATTAAGAATTTCTGTTTTAGTAAGCCATTTTCTTACTACAACTCTATATGAATCTTTTACATATGGTGAATTAGGATTTCTATCTATAAAAGTATTAAGTGGACTTAATATTTCTATCTATACATTATTATTACCAACAGTAGGTTTAGTTCTATAAAATGTATAGCCAGTAATAAGTAAATCTAATAATAAAGTTTTTAATTTAGTATGTATATCTGTATCTCTAGACTACAATAAATATTGAATTACATTTTGAGCTGCAATTTCATATTCAGACTAAAATCCATAATTTAAATCTTCAATTAAATCATCTAAATCTTGTTGAATAGCTGGATCACTCATAGGCTATCCTGTAGAAATTGAATCAATAATTTTATTTTTAAGTCTAGATTGTAAAAAAGAAAATACAGACTAAGATATTTTTAATTGTTTTTCTCTAGTAATTTTAGATACAGTAGCAGAATCTTTACAAGAAACTCTAGGAATAATAGGTGTTCCTAAATATTCTCCTACTAACGCATCAATATGTTTTCTAATTAATGGTATAAACTCTACAGATGTAGGATTACCTATACCATAATTTTCTTCTAAATATCTATATTGTTCAGCATCTCTTTTACCATTATAGTAATTATATGCTTTTTGTAAATCCCATTTAGGGTATACCAACTCAGTTATAGCCCTGTCAGTATACTCAATTAATTCATCATCCGTCATAGGTTACAACTATTTTTGTCCATTGGTATACTATTATCTGGATATGTTTTAGTTCCTATAAACCATTTAATTGTATTAAATCTTCTAGATCTTAATTCTTCTTTCATAAATTTAAGGAACTATTCTTCAGGAAGTTCTGCAGATATTACTATAGGTTTATCCACATTATTCATTCCGAATCTTGCAATATAACCTACAGGAGTTAACTCTTTAATATCTAGTTTACCATTATATATCCAAGTATCTCCTTGATAATGATATACTTCCTTAACTATGTCTAATATTTTATTTTTAATTTCTTCTGTAGTCATGATTATATCTTGGATCACTAGAATGTCCCATATTATAAGAATCATATTCATGATCCCAATTATATTGTGCTTCTGGTTGTTTCTTTACTTTTGGTATGACGCCAAACTATTTATATCCTCTATCATTAATAAACCAACCTACATCTTCCCAATCATCTTCCGAGTTTTCTTCTACTTTAGTTGCTACAATTCCAGCTAATTCTTCATCAGCTAACTCAACCATTCCAAGAGCAGCCACAATATCAAATTTTCCTTTATTCTCATCAGTATATCTATTTAACTGATCTAAAAATTCTGGAAACCAAATATGCTAACAATAGTCTTCTACATATGCAGCAATAAGGTCTGTTTGATGGGAAATAATAGCAGCAGTAGCTGGAGTTCCTATTTGGTTAGATCTTTTTCTATTAACATCTGGATAAGTTTTTATAGGTCGTTTCATAAAGTAATTTACCCAACCTCTATCTTTAGCCCAGTTAACCATAGTTAAACGAGTAGCTTCTATATTACACATACAATTATAGTATATTAATAATTTCATTGCATTTTCATAAGCTGTTCGTTCATCATTAGGTCTATCCATATAATAAGCAACATATTCTGGTTCACTCATTCCATAAGCTCTCCTTTTAATAACTATACAGAATTTAGATGGATTAGTAGTATATTCAGATGTTTGATTCTAACCAATATCAATAGAGTCAATTCCAGCTACATATAAATTTCTCATTGGTTCACGTACTGTTCCATCTGTATTATTCTATTTAGTTTCCCATAAAGGATGCTCTATAATATGAATATTTCCAGCTTTACCTGGAATCCATTTTACTCCAGTTACATTTCTTGAAGTTCTCTCTGAACCACTTTTATATGTAAACTAAAGTTCACCATTTTCTATAGTAGGACCATTATTATATAGTTTAATACTAGCTAACTAATTAGTAATTAATACCTTATTAAATTTATTAGTACCTTCAAGAGCTAAAGCTTCTTCAGCTGTAAAGCAATACTCAGCACAATAAATTACGTATGCTTTAGGATCAGCTAATTTCTTTTCTCTTTCTCTTTCATAATACTCTTTAGCTTTAACAGGATCTGTCCAACCTCTATCATCTATATATCCTTTAAGATTTAAGATAGCATAAGCTGGAATAAAGAATCCTGTAATAGTTTCTTCTCCTCCAGATGTAAAGTTATGTTTATAAGGCAATACATCATAAACGTCTGGATGTTCATAAGCATCAGCAAGACCTTCTAAAGCTGGACCACTATCTCCACCAGTACCCCAACCTAATTTTATACCGAATCTATTACCTTGAATACCTACAAGAGCATCTCCTTGAATGAATGCTTTTTTCCATCCTTCCCAAGATCCACTCTCTTCATATAATAATAAATCAGTACGATCACCACGAATAGCTCTAGGTTTTGGTGCACATATTCCAACTATTTCTGACATCCATCCACTTTCAACATCCTGACCATCTATCTTTTTTAAAGATGAGGCTCTCTTCCAATCATCAGTATCATGTTTCTATCTAAGTTTAAAGAAGCCACCTTGAGTATTATCATTACAAAAGTTTAACTAAGCCCAGCATTTATCAAGAGTTGGTTGTAACTAATTATCCGCATGAGCAGAAACAACACATCTAGATTCTCGTCTAGTCTAATATGTATTAACAACTAATGACGCGCCAATCTCTGAAAAACCAACTCCTCTGGCCTTTAGTCCAACAGCATTCTTTCTTAATAATCTACATAATTCTATATAATGAAAATATATATACTAAGCAACAAAGAAATCTGGAAAACTCTCAATACGACCAGAACCAGCTTTAGTTGTTTTTGTTAAGTCTTTAAGTCTATAATAGTTTAAGAAATAGTAATGATCACCAGTAATTCTATAACCATGACTTTCCATACCATCTCTACATCTTTTATATTCCTAAGTCCAAAAATCATCATAAGCTTTAGATCCCCTATGATACTAACAATATTTGTTGCTTTTTTCAAAAGTATCTCTAGCTTCCATAAACCATGATGGATTAAAATCTAATCCTCTAGTTTTATCAATAGGCTTATATCCAGTTATTTCATAAGATAGTCTAGAATCAAAGTATTCTATTGTTTCATCACTTCTAACATCCCACTAACCTTTTCGTTTAGCTTTTTCCTATACTATTATTTGATGATATTCTTCTGCTTCTTTAGCTTTAGTTTCATTCACTACATCAATAATCTTCTAAATCTATTCAGGCATTTTAGGAGTTACTTCTTGGTTTTTTCTAGGTCTACCTCTTTTCCTTTTGCCAGTAACTGGATCTATATTCTATAATATATTTTCCATTTAATTAAAAATCTTTTGGAGTAAATCCGTCTACAGCGCCACCTCTAAGTTGTGATTGTTCTTGCATTTCTTTCTTTACATATCCTTCTACCTATTTTAACTAATCAATTACTTTAGGTAAATTAGTAAGTTCTGCTTGAATATCTTTTACCTTCCAAATAGGTTTTCCTGTTTGTGGGTCTCTTTCTTGTGGGTCTAGACTGTGAAAATAATCTATAAATTTATTAACCATTTCCTAAGAACTTTTTAATAGCTTAATAGATATTATACTTTCTTGTATATCTCTATATCGTCTACAAGCAGCTCTAAATTTAGGATCATTAAACTATTCTCTAGTTAATTGTGAATCTTGTAACGCTGCTTGGTGTCTTTCCTATTCTGAATAATCAGAATAAAAAGACTACCAATCTAACGCTAACCATATATAAGTAAATTCTTTATATGCTAATAAATGTTTGCTACCTTTAGGGTCTTCATCACAAATATTTCGTTCATCATCCATTAGTTCCTTAAATTCTTTAATAAGTAGAATTTCTGGTTTATTTAAAATTACCCTATCCTTAGCATTATCATATTGAAATATATGTAACATTATTTAAAATATTAAATAGTTAATATTGGAAAGGTACCTCCATTTTGGTTTTTACTTACCTTAGTAATTCCTGTAGTACCTCTTAAACCTTTAGGACCACCTGTTTGCAACATATAATTTCTTATATTTCCTTTAGTTCCTCTATGAGTTCTTTTTTGTTTTTCACCACCAAAGGCTGTTGCTTTATATTGTTTACTAGCTGCTTGTTTATTCTACATTCTTCCTGCAGCACCTGTTGCTTTGTGTCCTACTAATCCAACATTAGTTGGCTTACTCTTACCAGTATCTCCAAAAGCAGTAAAGTTATTTTTAGTTACTTTCTTCTGTACTGTAGTACCTCTAGGATTAAAAGTAGGTTTACCTTGACCCATATGCTTTGCAGAAGGTCTATAAGCCTTGTCACCAAATGCTGTAGATTGTACTTGACCACCTTTAGCCTTCTTAGTAATTCTATCTTGTTTAAATTTATCTACTGTTCCAGAAATAGACTTCTTCATATTAGGAGTACAATGTTTCATTTCTCCACCAGACTATTTCTTTTTAATTTGTTTAACCATTCTACCACCACATTTTAAATATGTAGCTTCATATCCTTCAGGTACAATACCTTTTAAATAATTAATATAATTTAATTTTGAACCTAATTTTGCACTCATAACTTCTTGGTTAGATTGTTGATTCTAAATATTATCTAATGATGGAACACTATCTTTAGTAGAATTAGAATATTGATTAGCTTCTGGAATCAATGTTGTAGCTAATGCATTTGGATCAGTAATATCTACATCATTATCCTATGCCCATTGAGAAATAGCATTCTATAAAGAGTTCTCATCTAAATTAGCTGGATCAATGTCATATCCTTGATCACTTAAATAATTAGCAATATTAATAAGTTGTTGTTGCTAATCTTCTTCAGTAGGCATCTAACCTCCTTCTTGGAATTTTCCAGGAGCATTATACCAATGTCTTAAATCCTTCATATCTTTTCTTCCAATATTACCATTAATTTTTGCATCCTATAAAAATGCACTCCACTATCTGTCGTCATTATAATCATATTTTCTTTCAGACATTCTTTTTCTTAAATCATTAATAAAGTAATTGTCTTTAGTTTTATCTTGATTCTATAATGCCCAACGTAAATCATCTGTATTTCTTATACCATTAAATATATGTCCATTAGGATCAGTAACTTGTTGAGTATTCATACCCATTCTAACAAGTTTTCTATTTACTGTATTTAATGGTTTATTCTATTGATAATCATAACTAGCAGCATTTGGCATACCATAGAAATCTGTTCTAGCCTAATCTACCATATTCATTGGGGCGGTTTTAGATGCTACTTGGTTATTCCAATTATTACCAGAGTCCTTGTATATTTTACTAACTAAATCTAAAGCACTCTATGTTTGATTACCCCATTTATTATCTACATTAATCTTTCCAAAATCTGCACCAGTTCTAATTGCTGCATTTCTTAACATTTGATTAATATAGTTCTAAGCATCTGTTACTTTAGTAAAGTTAGTTCCGAATAAATCATTTACTGACTTAATTCCAGAACTAGTTCTCTACGCATTATTTCTCCAACCTTTTTCTACTCCCTATGAAGTTCTATTTTTATTTAATCCTACAGTAATTCCATAATTCTGATATGAATTATTAAATCCTTTCTATGTATTATCATCATAGATTGTTGGATCAAATTGGGATTGTGTCCCAAAGTAAGTATCATAAAAATTAGCCATTCTTATTTAATCTTTATTAAATCCTTTGTATTAAAAACAGATTCCTAAATTTCCCCATAAGATGTAAACCATTTACATCTAATACCTCTAAGAATTGGTTCTTTAGAATCTGCATGTTTAAATACCAGAGTTTCTTTTTTAACTACAATCATAATAGGTTTATTAGGTATATCCTATTTTAATGTTACAATATCCCCTGGCATAAAATAAATTTTATCATTTTCCATTGTCATTTATTGCTTTAAAACGTTCTGATAATCCTTCATTAAATATAGTCATAATACTATGTTCATTTACTTGAACCCATCCTTGTTTATAAAAAGGAACTGGAGTTTCTGAAGGTTTTCTCCACATTACTATATCTCCAACATTTACATATTTACATGTAGGACCAACTTCTATAACTACTCCAGTTTTAATAAATTGTTCCTCTTCATGCCATCCTCCATCTTCATTACTCTTATACTCTGGTGCTAATCCTCCTGTATCTATAATCAGATTACCATTCTTTTGTACTCTTTGGAATGGATTTTCAGCAAAAGGTTTAATTAGTACACCTTCATAAGTTGGTTTAGCTTCTACACCATTTAAATTATCTGATAACATTTTAGCATGGTCTTCTAACTTCTTTTCATAGTTATCTAATTTATTAACATAATTATCAACTTGTTCATTAAACTTAGAAGCTGCTTCAGCTTTTACTAAATTTTTCATTGAACGTTCATCACTAGTTAAAATAGCATTAGATTCTATTCCAACAATACTCTTTGCAAGTTTCTCATTACTTGATAAATTTCTATCTACTCCAAGTAGATCAACACCATTAATTCTTTTTGACATAATTACATTTACCATTTTTTGGCTGGACAATGTGCAGAAGCTACTCTTGTTTTAGCCTGCAATCGACAGCCACATCCTTTATAATAACCATCTAATCTAATATTACTAACATCTCCATTTATTGGGTTTAACCATAATCTAGGATTGCATTGTCCACCAAAAGCAGATTTATATAAAGGACATTTTAAACAGATCTACATTCGTCGAACAGATATATCTCTATTCTTATCGAATAATTCATTTAAATGTCCCTCAGCAATATCCTTACTCTAATTAAATAAATTATTTAAACTCATATTATATTAAGATTGAATAAATTAGGTTTAATAATAAGTGTTTAGTATCCGAATTACTGACAATACTCTATATAAAAGATGTACCTATCAATATTCAATTCTTTCATATTTAGATAATTCTTGTTCGTGTTTAACATTCTTACCATAATGACTAATTAGAGCTTCTACCTTATCTTTTAAATAATCACATTCATAAATTGTTTGTTTATTATTATGATCATAATGAATAAGATATAATTTTTTAATTTCAAATTCTAGATTCATTTGTTGTACCATCCAAGCATACATAGATAATTGCATAGTATAATGCCAGAAATTTACATCATCTAAATCAGTCAATGGATATTTCATTCTTTTAGTTCTTCTTAATTTCTTATCATAGAATGACTTAAGCTCTATTTTTTTATTGGTCTTATAATCTCCGATATAGATATCATTACCATTTTTAATAAGTAAGTCAGTTTGTCCAGCAATTCTTACAAGACCATCTGGAGATTCATAATGTAAAAGATATTCTGGATATACCCCATTTTGTAAATCAAGACTTACTCTATCTTTTTCACAATCAAATGTTCCATTAATATGTAGTTTTTTAAATGTAATGTTACCTCCATTTTTATACATCATATTTTCCATCTTAGAATGAATAGCTGTTCCTCTTTCACAAGATTCTCTATTAGTTTTATCCCATTCATCTAAAATATTTTGTTGTGCTTCATTGAAATCATTTTCAGATATATCATACATATCTAAAACAGATTTATCAAATTTATAGGTATCGAGTAATTTTGGTTTCTCTATCTTCCATGCTTCTGGAGATAATAATTTTTCTAATGCTTTATATGCAGACCAAAATTCTTTATCATATGGTTGCTCATATTTACCTATTAAAGTAGTTACTGATATATATTTACCATTATCTTTCTCATTCCAATATATATGTTCTTCATCATTATAACATACATTTCCATTTTGTTTATCAACTTTCATATTCATTACATTTATTCATATTTTTATATTAACTTTAATCTTTTATAATATTTT
>ERZ772986.653-NODE-653-length-20928-cov-2.921286_pt1 | contig 20928 bp, 17 predicted proteins | sample MGYA00511898_ERZ772986 | MGnify/ENA primary metagenome ERZ772986 (study PRJEB29015, sample SAMEA2737934) | human oral metagenome | biome: human oral; feature: human-associated habitat; material: dental | place: China | collected 2148 ... | reverse complement strand
CTTGCACCGACTCCAACTACGCGCGCCAGTTCGCCCTGCCGGGGACCTTCGCCCCCATTGCGGACTTCGGCCTGCTCCGTCGTGCCGTGGAGTCGGCCGAGCGCCTGGGCGTGCCCGTGCGTGTGGGCAACGTGCTCTCAGAAGACGCGTTCTACTCGGCAGACGAGACGGGTGCCGCGCGCTGGGCGGCCATGGGAGTGCTTGCGCTCGAGATGGAGGCCGCAGCCCTCTACATGAACGCCGCCCATGCGCACAAGCGTGCGCTGGCGATGCTCTCCATCTCGGACCTCGTGTTCACGGGCGAGGCACTTCCCGCCTCCGAGCGACAGACCAGCTTCACGCAGATGATGGAGGTGGCGCTCTCGCTCGCCGTTCCCGAGGCGGAAAAGTAGGGCCTCGTGACGTATGGTGTTAGTGGATAGGCCTGCGGGTAGACCCCGCGGGCAGTGGGTGTCGCGCGGAGGAGATAGGAGAAGGAGAAGAGCATGAACATGAACCTCTCGCGCAGGCAGTTCATGAGGGGGACGGCCGCGCTCGCCGTCACCCTGGGCCTTGGTGGCTGTGGCGGCACCAGTGGCGGCACCGACACCGGTGCCACCGACAAGGCCTCCGAGGCCAGCTACAAGATCCAGATGGTCACGGACACGGGCGGCGTCAACGACCAGTCGTTCAACCAGCTCGCCTGGGAGGGCCTGCAGAAGCTCAAGGACGAGCGCGGCTGGGACATCAGCTACCTCGAGTCCAAGCAGGAGTCCGACTACGCCACCAACCTCGACAAGGCCGTGGACGACAACGCCAACCTCGTCTGGGGCGTTGGCTTTGCCATGGCAGACGCCGTCGAGAACAGCGCCAAGTCCAACCCCGACGTGCAGTTCGCCGTCATCGACAACGCCTACGAGAACCCGCCCTCCAACCTCGTGGGCGTCTGCTTCCGTGCGCAGGAGCCCTCGTTCATGGTCGGCTACATTGCCGCCTGCACCACCAAGACCGGTCAGGTCGGCTTTGTCGGTGGCGTCTCCAGCTCGATCATCGACCAGTTCGAGTGGGGCTACAAGGCCGGCGTCGCCTATGGTGCCAAGGAGAAAGGTACCGAGGTGACGGTCTCGGCCCAGTACGCCGACAGCTTCACCGACTCCGCGAAGGGCAAGGCCATCGCCTCGAAGATGTTCTCCGATGGCTGCGACGTGGTCTTCCATGCTGCCGGTGGCGTGGGCACGGGTGTCATCGAGGCAGCCAAGGAGGCCAACAAGTACGTCATCGGCGTCGACAAGGACCAGGCCTACCTCGCCCCCGACAACGTCCTGACCTCCGCCCTCAAGCGCGTCGACAAGGCCGTCATCGAGGTCTCGCAGAAGATCGAGGCCAAGGAGGTCTCCGGTGGCGACAACATGAGCCTGGGCATGTCCGAGGAGGCGGTCGGCATCCCCGAGGACCACAAGCTCATGGGTGAGGATGTCTACAAGGCCGCCATCGAGCTCGGCGACAAGATCAGGGGCGGCTCCATCGTTCCTCCCGCGAGCGAGGCCGACTACGCCACGTACGTCGCTGCGCTCTAGAGGCGCATCGAGTCGATTCCCAACCGTTGCCTTGTGAGGGGGAGCGCCTGTTTCGGGTGCTCCCCCGCTGCAGGGCCCCAGGAGGGCGAAGGAGGTAATGCATGGAGGCATGCTCCGAGTATGCCGTGCAGATGCACGGCATCACCAAGACGTTTGGCACGTTCACGGCTCTCGATGGGGTTGACCTCGACGTACGCAGGCAGACGGTCCACGCCATCCTCGGCGAGAACGGTGCGGGCAAGTCGACGCTCATGAACGTGCTGTATGGTCTCTATCAGGCAGATTCCGGTGAGGTCTACCTTGGCGGCGAGCGCGTGGAGATAGGCGGGCCCAGCGATGCCATCAAGCGCGGTATCGGCATGGTCCACCAGCACTTCATGCTCGTGGAGAACTTCACCGTCACCGAGAACATCATCCTCGGCGACGAGGTGTGCGGTCCTGCAGGGACGCTTGACATGAGGCGCGCCCGCGAGGACGTCGCCAAGATCGTCGACGAGTACGGCTTCGACATCGACCCCGACGCCAAGATCGAGGACATTACGGTCGGCATGCAGCAGCGCGTGGAGATCCTCAAGGCCCTCTACCGCGGTGCCGACACCCTGATCCTCGACGAGCCGACGGCGGTCTTGACGCCCCAGGAGATCGAGCAGCTCATCAGGATCATGCGTGACCTCGTGAGCAAGGGCAAGACGATCATCATCATCACCCACAAGCTCAAGGAGATCATGTCCTCGGCGGACGTGTGCACGATCATCCGCAGGGGACAGTACATGGGCACCGTCGATGTCGCCGACGTCGACGAGGCCGAGCTTGCCGCCAAGATGGTCGGGCGCCGCGTCAACCTCACGGTCGAGAAGGCCCCGGCCACGCCGGGCGAGACCGTGCTGTCCATCCGAGACCTCCATGTGAAGGACGAGCGCGGCATAGAGCAGGTGACGGGCCTCTCCCTCGACGTGCGCGCCGGGGAGATCGTGGGCATAGCGGGAGTCGACGGCAACGGCCAGAAGGAACTCGTCGACGCCATCACCTGCCTCGTCAAGGTCGAGTCGGGAACGATCAGCGTGCAGGGGACCGAGCTGCAGAACACGAGCCCCCGCTACGTCCTCGACCACGGTGTCGCCACGGTCCACTCGGACCGCCACCGCTTCGGCATGGTGCTGCCCATGACCGTGGCCGAGAACATGGTGCTCGAGCGCCATGGCGAGGAGCGCTTCGGCAAGGGGCTCATGCTCGACTATGACAAGATGCGCTCGTTCACCCGCGAGCTGATCGAGGAGTTCGACATTCGACCGTCGGGCTGCGAGGACAGCGTCGCCAAGGGCCTCTCGGGAGGAAACCAGCAGAAGGCCGTCATCGCACGCGAGGTCTCCGGGAGCCCGGAACTGCTCGTTGCCGTCCAGCCCACACGTGGCCTGGACGTGGGTGCCATAGAGTTCGTGCACAAGACGCTCGTGCGCGAGCGCGACAAGGGGAAGGCCGTCCTTCTCATCTCGCTCGAGCTGGACGAGGTGATGAGTGTCTCGGACACCATCGACGTCATCTACGGCGGGAAGATCGTAGGCAGCTTCGAGCAGGGAAGCGTGGGCGAGGAGGAGCTTGGCCTCCTGATGGCGGGAGGCGGTAGCAAGTGAAGACGCTCATCAGGATCATGAGGAAGCCCATCACCTCCTCGTTGGTCGCCATCCTCGTCGGCTTCGTCGTCGCGTCCATCGTCCTCGCGGCTGCGGGCTATGACCCCCTGGCCTCGTTTGCTGCCCTGTTCAACGGGATGCTCGGCAAGCCCAAGTACATCTCCAACGTGGTCATCAAGGCCACGCCGCTTTTGCTCACGGGCATCGCCGTCGCCTTCGCGTTCAAGGTGGGCCTGTTCAACATCGGCGCCGAGGGGCAGTACATCATCGGCACCATCTGCGCCGTGATGGCGGGCACCACCCTCAACCTCCCGGCCCCCATCCAGGTTCCCCTCGTGGTCCTCGCGGGCATGCTCGGGGGCGCGGCGGGAGGGGCCTTCGTCGGGTGGCTCAAGGCGCGCTTCGGCATCCACGAGGTCATCACGAGCATCATGATGAACTGGATTGCCCTCTACCTCTGCAACTTCGTGGTCAACACGAGCGCGTTCCACCAGCCGGACTCGACGGCGAGCTATCCCGTGAACCCCTCGAGCTATACCATGGTCCTACCCAACTGGAAGCTCTCCGAGGCGGGCATGGACACGCTCAAGGACGTGCCCTGGCTTTACGACGTGCTTGTCAAGACGGACGTCAACGTGGGCATCCTGGTGGCCATCGTGGCGGCGGTCCTCGTCGCCGTCCTGCTCTCGCGCACCAAGAGCGGCTACGAGATGCGCGCCGTGGGCCTCAACCGGGAAGCCGCCCGCTTCGCGGGCATCAGCGTCGAGAAGAACATCGTCCTGTGCATGCTCATCTCGGGTACCCTCTGCGGCCTTGCGGGTGCGCTGACGATCACGGGCACCGCCCCGCACAGCCTGTCCATCCTCGCCGCCTTCGAGAACGCCGGCTTCAACGGGCTCTCCGTCGCCTTCATCGCGGGATGCTCGCCCATCGGCTGCATCCCGGCGAGCCTGCTCTTCAGCGGCCTCATCTACGGTGGCCAGACAGTCCAGCAGGTCATGGGGGCACCGTCTGACATCATCAACATCATGATCGGGACCATCGTGTTCTTCATGGCTCTCGGAGGAGTCATCCCCATGCTCGCCGCACGGCTCGAGAAGAGGGAGAAGGAGGCCGCACATGCTCAGTAATCTGCTTCTCCTCGTGGGGATCACGCTCATGTACTCGACGCCTCTCGTGTTCGGTGCCCTGGGAGGCGTAGTCTCGGAGCGCTCGGGCGTCACCAACATCGGCATCGAGGGCATGATGTCGGTTGGTGCCATAGCCGCAGCCTCCACCAGCTACTTCACGGGCAACCCCTGGCTTGGCTTTTTGGCTGCCGGCATCGCGGGCACGCTCATCGCGCTGCTGCACGCCATCGCCTCGGTGACGTTCAATGCGGACCAGACCGTCTCGGGCGTGGCCATCAACCTGCTTGCGCCTGGTGTGTCGCTGTTCGTCTGCCGCAGGCTCTTCGACAACGCGGCCATGACCCCTCCCGTCACCACGCTCCCCAAGCTCTTTGGCGAGGGGGCCTTTGCGGGCACGGAGTTCTCCAACCTCAACGTGGACGTCACGGTCATGCTCGCGCTCGTGGCGGCACTGGTCGTCTGGTTCGTGCTGTACAAGACCAAGTGGGGACTGCGCGTCCGTGCCGTGGGCGAGCACCCGGCGGCTGCCGACACCCTTGGCATCGACGTGGGACGCACCCGCTACGTCTGCGTGCTCGTCTCGGGGCTTCTGGCAGGGTTCGGTGGCGCGTCGGTGACGCTGGCCATCATCTCCCAGTTCACCCAGACGGCCATCAGCGGCCAGGGCTTCATCGCGCTCGCCGCGGTCATCTTCGGCAAGTGGAAGCCGCAGGGTGCCTATGGCGCCTGCCTGCTCTTTGGTCTTGCGCAGGCCCTCGCGGTCATCCTCGGCGGTGGAGCGACCCCCATCCCCAGCCAGATCGTGGCCATGTTCCCCTACGTCATGACCATCGTCGTGCTGGTGCTGTTCGTGGGCCGCTCCGAGGCCCCCAAGGCGGACGGCGTCCCCTACATCAAGGGCGGGCGCTAAGGCAAGGCACGTATGCTACCAGGAGGGGCCCGCCAGCGCGCCATGCCCTGCGGGCCCCTCCTGACTCATTCTTTCCGGAAGGAGCGATGGGGGATGGAAGACAGCGAGCTCGTGCGAGAGGCTATCGTTGCCCGCGAGGGCGCGTACGTGCCCTACTCGCACTTCTCCGTCGGCGCCGCGCTGCTGGACGCGGACGGGTGCGTGTGGCATGGCTGCAACATCGAGAACGCGGCCTACTCGCCAGGTAACTGCGCGGAGCGCACGGCCATCTTCAAGGCGGTGAGCGAGGGGGTGCGAGGCTTCGTGGCCATCGCCGTCGTGGGCGGGGCCGAGGGCAGGCCCATCAGCGACTGGTGCGCCCCCTGCGGGGTGTGCCGCCAGGTCTTGCGCGAGTTCTGCGATCCCGGGAGCTTCAGGGTCGTGCTTGCACGTTCGCCACAGGACATGCGGGGCTATCTCCTCAAGGAGCTGCTGCCGATGGGCTTTGGGCCCGAGGACCTCAGGCGTGCGGATGACAACGGGGAGGCTGATCCACAGTGAGGATGTACGACGTCATCGAGCACAAGCGCAATGGGGGGGAGCTGAGCGACGAGGAGATCAGGTTCTTCGTCGACGGCTACTCCTCCGGCGAGATTCCCGACTATCAGGCCTCGGCCCTGTGCATGGCCATCTACTACCAGGGCATGACGGAGCGCGAGACGGCCAGCCTCACCATGGACATGGTGCGCTCGGGCGACATCGTGGACCTGTCGGGCATAGACGGCGTCAAGGTGGACAAGCACTCCACGGGTGGCGTGGGTGACAAGACCTCGCTGGCGGTCGCTCCCATCGTGGCCTCGCTCGGCGTGCGCATGGCGAAGATGAGCGGACGTGGCTTGGGCCACACGGGTGGCACCCTCGACAAGCTGGAGTCCATCCCCGGGCTCTCCTGTGACATAGATGGTGCGCGCTTCGAGGAGATCGTGAGGACGGTGGGCGTCGCCATCGTCGGACAGACGGGCAACCTCGTGCCCGCAGACAAGAAGCTCTACGCGCTGCGCGACGTCACGGCGACCGTGGACAGCCTGCCGCTCATCGCCTCGAGCATCATGAGCAAGAAGATCGCCGCAGGATCCGACAAGATCCTGCTTGACGTGAAGTGCGGCAGCGGCGCCTTCATGAAGACCGTAGATGACGCCATCGCGCTTGCCAAGTCCATGGTCTCCATCGGAGAGCACGTGGGGCGCACCACCGTCGCCCTCATCACCGACATGGGCCGGCCCCTGGGCAACTGCATCGGGAACGCCCTCGAGGTGAGCGAGGCGGTGGCCACCCTCAGGGGAGAGGGTCCGAGGGACCTCACGGACGTCTGCGTGGAGCTGGCGGGCAACCTCCTGTTCTTGGCGGGGAGGGGCGAGCTGGACGCATGCCGCCTTCTGGCCCGTGGACAGATCGCCAACGGGGAGGGCCTCGCGAAGCTCAAGGAGATGGTCGCTGCCCAGGGGGGAGACGCCTCGGTGCTGGACGACTGCGCCTCCAAGCTCGTGGAGCCGCGGCTGTCGCGCGAGCTGCGCGCCACGCGGGACGGACACCTCTTCTCGATGGACACGGAGCGCTGCGGCATGGCGTCAGTCGCCTTGGGCGCGGGTCGTGCCCGCAAGGAGGACGCCATAGACCACTCTGCCGGCATCGTCCTGGCGAAGAAGACGGGTGACAGCCTGGTCGAAGGCGATCTTCTCGCCACGCTCTTCGCGGCGGACGAGGGCCTGCTCGACGAGGGGGAGCGCGTCTTCCGCGACGCGCTTGACATCCGAGACGAGCCTCCTGCGGCTCCGCCGCTCTTTCATGCGCGCGTGTCGTGCGAGGGTGTGGAGCGCACGGACGCGTGAGGTACGAGGTTCGCGTGGGAGGGGCCTGCCGCGGGTGGCGTGCCCCCTCGCCCCTTCCTTCGGCGGTGGATGGTAGGATGATACACTGCAACCTCACGCACGTAGGCCCCATGGGGAGAGGGAAGTATGGCGGACAAGCGCGACATGCTCGATGACCTCATCGACATCCAGCGCGATTGGCGGAAGGTCTCCAATCCGCTGGGCGACCTCGCCCGCGGGCTTGCGGCCGACCCCAGCGGGGTCAAGACCTTCAATCCGGCAGACTACAAGGAGCGCCCTCGTGCGAACTCCGTGTTCTGCCTGGACGTCGCATCCAAGCGGCGCGACGTGTGCCGCCGCTGCCTGGACGTCTGCCCTGTCGACGCCATCGAGATAGGCGAGTCGTCGGTGAGGGTTGCGGATGGCTGCCGCAAGTGCGGCCTCTGCACCATGGTCTGCCCCACCGAGGCGCTGCCCGTCCAGAGGATCATGGCCAAGGCGCTCTACGACAAGGTCGCTCGGGCCGCCCAGATCCACGAGCGCTGCTACCTCACCTGCACCCGCGCCCTGGGACGTCTTCCCAAGGACAACGAGATCGTGTTGCCCTGCGTGGGGGCCGTGCCATCGGAATTGTGGTTCTCCCTGCTCGCGGAGTACGATAACGTGGACGTCTACCTGCCCCTGGGCATATGCGACCGTTGTAGGACCACGACGGGCGAGGTGGCCTACGCCACCCAGATCGCCAGGGCCGAGGAGTTGACGGGCGCTTCGGTGGGCCTTGAGGTGGAGGAGGGGGACCTCAGCCACGAGCAGTCGCGCGCCTACAAGCGCAGCCAGTTCATGGGGCAGATGGTGCGTGCGGGGCAGTCGCTCGCTGCGACCGCGAACCCCGCCCTGGGCGGCATCCAGGCCGTGGCACGGCGCATACAGCAGCACTCCAACCAGATCTACGAGATGCAGCGCTCCCTCGAGCGGACCGTGGGCGGCAAGACCTCGGGAAACCGCAGGCGCATCCTCACCCAGAAGCGCAAGATGATGCTCACCGCCATCCAGCATCATCCGGGCCTCTCGAGGGACCTCGAGCTCAGGGTGCCGGTCTGTGACCCCACGCTCTGCACGATGTGCGGCGCCTGCGTCACGGCCTGTCCCCCGCATGCCTGTGACCTGGACGAGCGCGGACACTTCTCGGTGGAGCCCGCCTACTGCGTGAACTGCGGCGCCTGCGCCACCGTGTGCCCCGAGCATGCGCTCGCCATGGAGCCCTGCGACCCGCAGGACCTCGTCATCCGCGACGAGGAGGCGGAGCGCAGGAGGAAGGCTGCCGAGCGGCAGCGCGCCCAGGTGGCGCTTGCCAGAGAGAGGGGTAGGCGCCGGCTCGAGCACGGGCTCGATGCGCTCGAGCGCCTGGCCGACGAGTAGGTGCCGACAGTCGGCTAACACGATGACGGACGGAGATGAGGACGTGTCACTTTCGATTGGTATCGTAGGCCTGCCCAACGTCGGCAAGTCGACGCTCTTTACCGCACTCACCAAGAAGGGCGGCCTGGCGGCCAACTACCCCTTCGCCACGATCGATCCCAACGTAGGCGTCGTCGACGTACCGGACGAGCGCCTGCAGCGACTCGCCGAGATGGCGAACCCGGCCAAGGTCGTTCCGGCGACGGTCGAGTTCGTGGACATCGCCGGCCTGGTCAAGGGAGCCAACGCAGGGGAGGGACTGGGCAACCAGTTCCTGGCCAATATCCGCAACTGCGATGCCATCTGCGAGGTCGTCCGCTACTTCAAGGATCCCGACGTCGTCCACGTCGATGGCCGTGTCGACCCTGCGTCAGACGCCGACACCATCATCACCGAGCTCATCCTCGCGGACCTCGGATCCCTCGAGCGCTCCATACCCAAGCTCGAGAAGGAGGCCAAGCGTGACAAGGACAACCTTCCCAGGCTCCAGATAGCCAGGCGCCTCCAGTCCTGGCTCGATGAGGGCAACCGTGCCGCCACGCTCGACATGACCGACGACGAGCGTGCTGCCGCCCACGACCTCTTCCTGCTCACGATGAAGCCCATCCTCTACGTCGCCAACTGCGACGAGGACCAGCTGGGTGACAGGCCGCAGATCGACGGTACGCCCGCCATCCCCATCTGCGCCAAGGTCGAGGCGGAACTCTCGGAGCTGGAGCCCGAGGAGGCAAGCGAGTACTTGGAGTCACTGGGTCTCGAGCGCTCGGGGCTCGAGACGCTTGCGCAGGCGGCCTATCGCCTGCTGGGACTGCAGAGCTTCTTCACGGCCGGTCCGAAGGAGGTCCGTGCCTGGACCGTCCGCATCGGAGCGAAGGCGCCCGAGGCGGCCGGCGTCATCCATTCCGACTTCGAGCGCGGCTTCATCAAGGCCGAGACCATCGGTTACGACGACTATGTGTCCCTCGGTGGGGAGCAGGGTGCCAAGGAGGCGGGACGCCTGCGCATGGAGGGCAAGGATTACGTGGTGCAGGACGGCGACGTGATGGTCTTCCGCTTCAACGTCTAGCACGTCGTTGCGTACGGGTCCCCGCGCGCGGGGGCCCGTACGGCCGACGGTCGACGCTAACGTGCGCGGTCGGTGCCCAAGACGACGATGACGTCAGCGTCCTTCTCGTACGAGCCGTCGTTCTGACGTGCCGAGACCGAGAGGCCCAGCGTCTCGATGACGCCCTGGGCCTTGTCGGCGGCGCCCCCGTTGTAGATGACCTTCGACGTGTCCGTCCTGGACGACGCGTTGTCGGCCTGGGCGGAGTAGCCCCTCTGCGTGAGTTTGTCGGCGGCACTGCCCGCGATGCCCGCAACGCCCGAGGCATTGTAGACCATGACGGTGCCCGAGTAGTCGGCTGCGGCCTCGGTTGCGGAGGAGGTGGCATCCGAGCTCCCGTCGCCTCCTGCGCTCACGCCGACGGAACCCGCGATGCCCGCCGTGGAGTCCTGGCTCGCGTCCGCGTAGGGCGGCAGGCCCTGGTCGACGCGCTCCATGACGGACTTCCATGCAGCGGTGTCGCAGATCTCGTACCAGGTGGCGTTGACGTACTTGGACTCGGTCGGCATCTGCCCGGAGTAGATGTCCTCGTCGACGTTGATGCCCACGAACTTGGATGCTATGGAGAGCATCGTGCTCACGTCCATGTCCGTGGTGACGTGGCCCGCCATGGTCGAGACGGTGCCGGCCATGGTGATGGGGTCGGACGCCAGGACCTTCTTGACCACGGCCCCTATGAGCATGCGCTGGTTGGCGGCGCGGTAGAAGTCGCCTCCACCGTAGCTGTCGTAGGCGTGGCGCGTGCGTCCCAGCAGCGCGGCCGTCTGGCCGTCGAGCGTCTGCTCGCCGGCCGGCAGGTCAAGACCCGTGTATTCGGGGTCCCTGACCGGTACGGGCAGGTCGACCGTGACCCCGCCCACGGCATCGACCACCTGGGCGAAGCCGTCCATGTCGACCTCGGCGTAGTGCGAGATGGGGACGCCTGCGAGCTTGGAGACGACCTTGGTCGCGTAGGCGGCTCCCCCGAAGGAGTAGGCGGAGTTGATCTTGCCCCTGCCATGCTCCTCCATGTCGACGTAGGTGTCGCGTGGTATCGAGACGAGCGTGACCTTCTTGTTCTTGGGGTCGACGCGCGCAAGGATGATGGTGTCGGTGCGGTAGGCGCTGCTGTCCGATCCGTACTCGCTGCCCTGGGCGCGCTCCTCGTCCTTGTCTATGCCCAGGAGCAGCGCGTAGAAGGGTTCATTGTCCTGCGCATCGGTCAGGACGGAGAGGAGGTCCGAGCTGACGTTGCCGTTTATCTTGGCGTTGATGTGCGCGACATAGGCCGCCAGTGCGATGCCAGAGACCAAAAAGACGCTGGCAACGGTGATGAGTGCGGCGCGCAGGCCACGAGACAGCCTGGGGCGACGCCTGCGGCTGCCATAGTACGCGAGGGCGTTGCCGCGCGAGAGGTCACTGGCAGACGGTGCCCCGCGATCGAGGCCATGCCGTGCGGCCGAACGCGCGCGCTGCTCCTCGCGCGTCATGGACTCGTGCTTTCTGTGCAGTGCCAAGATGCCTCCTTGCGGCAGCCGGACGGAGGGGGTCAGATGGCCTCGCCCCCCGTTCGGCTGCGTCAGGCTAGTTTGTGTCTGTGCCCAGAACCACGACCACGTCGGTGCCGGTAGGCTGGGTGCCGTCGTTGGGCTCTGCCGTTACGCCCAGACCGAGGGTCTGGACGACGCCACGTGCGGCGGCCTTGCCGTCTCCGTTGTAGTACACATGCGTGGTCTCGGACACCACGCCCGCGCTTTGCGCGCTTGCCGTGAATCCGACCCCCGAGAGTCTCGTTGCGGCGTCGCCGGCGACGCCATCCGTGGTCGAGGCGTTCACGACCGTGACCGTCCCCTTGAGGACGGCCTTGTCGCCGTCCGCGGCTTCGCCGGTAGGTGACGCCGACGAATCGGACGTCGGGGCCTTCTCGGCCGAGGTCTGGTCGGCGGACTGGGCGGAGACGCCACTGGATAGGTCGGAGCTGGCGTCCTCGTAGGGGGAGAGACCCTGGTCGACACGCTCCATCATGGCCCTCCAGGCATTGGTGTCACAGAGCTCGTACCAGGTGTCGTTCTGGTAGCGCGAGGTGGTGGGCGCCATGCCGGTCAAGATGTCGGTGTCGGCGTCCATGCCGCTGAACTGCGTCGCCAGCGAGAGGATCGAGCTGACGTTCATGTCGGTGTTGACCATGTCGGCCATGGCCGAGACGGTGGTGGTCATGGTCGCCAGGTCGCTGCCCAGGACCTTCTTTACCACGGCGGCGATGACGCTGCGCTGGTTGGCGGCGCGGTACACGTCCCCGTCACCATAGCTGTCGTAGGCGTGGCGCGCACGGCAGAGGAGGGCTGCCGTCTGGCCGTCGAGCGTCTGCTCGCCGGCGGGCAGGTCTAGGCCGGTGTAGCCGGGGTCCCTGACCGGAACGGGCAGGTCGACCGTGACGCCTCCCACGGCGTTGACCACGGCGGCCATGCCGTCCATGTCGACCTCGGCGTAATGTGAGATGGGGACGCCCGCGAACTGGGATATGACCTCGGTCGCGTAGGCAGCGCCACCGATGGAGTAGGCGGCGTTGATCTTCTGCTTGCCATGCTCTCCCAGGTCGACGAGGGTGTCTCGGTGAATCGAAACGAGTGTGGCCTTCTTGTTCTTGGGGTCGACGCGCACCAGCATGATGGAGTCTGAGCGGTATGCGCTGTCGGACGAACCGTACTCGCTGCCCTCCGCGCGGCCCTCGTCCTTGTCGATGCCTAGAAGCAGCATGTAGAAGGGATCACCAGGATCCTGCGCGGTGGCGGACTCAAGTGTCTGCCTGAGCTTTGGGTCTATGTTGCTGCCCAGGCGTTGGTTGATGTTGTTGATGTAGGCCCAGGCCGCCCCGCCTGCGCCGAGGAGGAGAGCCGCGAAGACACCAACGATGGCGCCGACGATGCGCCGCCGCCTGTGCCTGCGCTTCAGGTTGGCCTGCGCGTAATGCTTAGCAGCCCGTGCACGAGAGAGCCTCTCCGCATCCGAGGCGAGGTCCTCCCCGCTCATGTGTTTACGCGCCAAAGCTGGATCCCATCGACGTGGCCGTAGCTGGCACAGCAGGTGGTGGCAGCCTCCTAACTCATAAATAGTAGCCGCAAGGCCCCGTTCTCGCATGAAGTTCACAAAAGGGCGCCGCGTCTGAAGGTGGGGAGCGCGTGGAAGTGCGAGAAGTGGCACGGGCGCATGTGAGTGCATCGAGGGCGGATGCATCGAGGGGCACGCAATGTCTGTTAATCTGCGATACGGTCCCAAGGCACTGCCGAAGCGTGGCATCATGGCAGCGTGAGACCCTTGGCCCGGCGCCTCTGACGTCGGGTCGGCCCAGACAGGCTTTGAACCAATCCCATGACGTGGAGGACCCCATGCAGACTTCCCGGCCCCAGCAGTTCGTCGCCGTCTTCGACTTTGGCGCCCAGTATGGCCAACTCATCGCACGTCGTGTGCGCGATCTCAACGTCTACTCGGAGATGGTCCCCTGCGACATCTCTGCGGACGAGCTGGCCGCCATGGCACCCGCCGCAATCATCCTATCGGGTGGCCCCGCCTCCGTGTATGCCGACGATGCGCCGGACATGGACGGGCGCATTTTCGAGCTGGGCGTTCCTATCCTGGGCTTCTGCTACGGGCAGCAGATCATGGCCGTCAAGCTGGGCGGCAAGGTCGGCCATACCGAGAAGGGCGAGTACGGTCCCGCTGAGCTCTGCCGCTGCGGGGAGAGCCGCATCCTCGCTGACACGCCCGGCAGCCAGACCGTGTGGATGAGCCATCGCGATGCCGTCAGCGACGTGCCTGCGGGCTTCTCGGTCACCTCGACCACCGAGACCTGTCCCATCGCCTCCATGGAGGACGCGTCGCGTCGCTTCTATGCCACGCAGTTCCACCCCGAGGTGCGTCACACCGCCTGCGGCCAGGCCATGCTCGAGAACTTCCTCTTTGGCATCTGCGGCCTGGGGCGCAGTTGGACCATGGACAACATCATCGATGAGAAGGTCGCGGAGATTCGCGAGCAGGTGGGCGGACGCAAGGTCATCTTGGCCCTTTCCGGCGGAGTGGACTCCTCTGTGGTGGCGGCACTTGTACACCGTGCTATCGGCGACCAGCTGACCTGCGTCTTTGTGAACCATGGCCTTCTGCGCAAGGGTGAGCCCGAGATGGTGGAGGAGGTCTTCCGCGAACAGTTCAACGTGCCACTGGTGCACGTGCATGCCGAGGAGCGCTACCTGCGGCTGCTTGCCGGCGTAAGCGACCCCGAGCAGAAGCGGCGCCTCATCGGAGGCGAGTTCTGGAAGGTCTTCTTCGAGGAGGCCCAGAAGATCGGTGATGTGGAGATGCTCGCGCAGGGCACCATCTATCCCGACATCATCGAGAGCGGCGCGCGCAAGACGGGCGGCAAGGCCTCAACCATTAAGAGCCACCACAACCTGATTCCGTTCCCCGAGGGGGTGCGCTTCGACCTCATCGAGCCGCTGGATCACTTCTTCAAGGACGAGGTCCGCGCGCTGGGCATTGCCTTGGGCCTTCCCGCCAAGATGGTCTGGCGCCAGCCCTTCCCCGGCCCCGGCCTCGCCATTCGCATCATTGGCGAGGTCACGTCCGAGAAGCTCGACATGCTGCGCGAGGCGGACGCCGTCGTTCGGGAGGAGCTCGACGCCTACAACGGGCGCCTCTTCGAGGAGACGGGAGACCGCAACAGCGAGCACAGCTGCTGGCAGTACTTCGCCGTGCTGCCCGACATCCGCTCTGTGGGTGTGATGGGAGACGAGCGCACCTATGCGCGTCCGGTCATCGTGCGTGCCGTGGAGTCGAGCGACGCGATGACCGCAGACTGGGCAAAGCTGCCGTACGAGGTGCTGGGCAAGATCAGCAGCCGCATCGTGGGCGAGGTGGATGGCGTGAACCGCGTGGTCTATGACGTGACGCCCAAGCCACCGGCGACGATTGAGTGGGAGTAAGCTGAATCACTTTTTCGTAAGCCACCTGCAACCATTCAAAACGCCCGAGTTTGTTTCAGAGCGTTTCAGAGCCTTCAAAGCCACCTGCAACAAACGAGAATAAATTTTCCGAATCAGCCCCGATTTCAACAGGAATCGGGGCTCTTTCTATGCTCTGACCTGTCGTTTTCTGATTAGGATTTATTCTGCTGGGTGTGGACAGACGGTCGCTATGGGGTCGCATGTACCCTATGTAGGATTTGCGCCTTGGTGAGAATTCGCAAAGCCACCTGCAACTATTATTCCGCCGAAAACGGCCTGATTTCCGTTGATTCGAATCAATCCCGAATCAACGGGGTTTTGGGAAGGGTTATTTTTCAAAACCCCTGTTCGTGATAGGGGAATAATTTTCGGGCATACCTTGCAAAAGCGGGGTTTTGGGAAGAATCCAAAGGCAGATAATCGCTTGGGAACTATTCTGAATGCAACTATTCCCCGTGCGTTTTCAGGCCGTCTTGAGAGCTTTTGCGGACAGTCCGATCGAGCGGAGAAATCCGAATCAACGGAACCATCGACCGGCAATGGTTCAGAAGGCAAATCGGGACAAGAGAAAACGCCGCCGAACACGTTCGTTCGGCGGCGTTTAGAACGGTGCTATTGCATTTTAGTCTATGCCCCGAATTCGAGTTTCCAGAGCTCGAGGTCCTCTGCGGTGATCTCACCGGACTCGACCCTGTCGCACTGCGACTTCCAGGCGCGCAGCGCCGTGTCAAGCTTGGGCGCCTTCTTGGCCTTGGTGTCGAAGCCCAGCACGAACATGCCGTCGACCTCCATGGGCTCCAATCCGAACTCGTCGGCAATCCTGAAGAGGAGCTCCAGAGCCTCCCTGCTGGATTTTAAGGGCACTTCCCTCAGCGACTCGGGGGAGATTGCCAACGCGGACGCGATAGCCCTTATTTGCTCGTCTCCGGGCGTCCTGTTGCCGAGCTCGTAGTTGCGGATGGCGGAATCGGTCTGCCCGCACTCGGCGGCGAGCTGCTTCTGCGTCATGCCGCGCATCTTCCTGTACTTCTTGATGAGGTCGCCGGTCTTCAAGTCCGCCTCCTGGCCTAGCGCTTCGTGCACCGTTTGAAGCATGTGAAAACTATAGCACGAAAGTGAACGGTATATATTGACCGTTCAAATACGAACTATTACTATGCAATTGTAGAACCGTTCATATACGAACGCTAGGAGGTAAAGCATGAGCGGATTGCCAACGAGGATGGTCGACTCCAAGGAGGTCGCCGAAAGGCTCGGGGTCTGCCGCACCACGGCATACAAGATCATACGCGAGCTCAACGAAGAGATGGAGGCGCGTGGCTGCAAGGTCATAACGGGCCGCGTGAGCAAGGATCTCTTCGAGGAGACGTACTTCGGGAGGAAGGAGGAGCGCGATGACCGTTAAGCAGTCGGCCAACAGGACCTGGTACACGCAGTTCAGATGCAAGGACAGGTTCGGCGACGAGGTGCACAAGTGCAAGCGCGGGTTCGCCACCGCCGAGGAGGCGCAAGCTTGGGAGGACGACTTCATCGCGTCCGCCGGCATCACCATGGAGATAACCTTCGAGAAGTTCTTCGAGGTATACAGGCACGACGTGAAGCCGCGTCTGCGCGAGAACACCTGGGTCGGCAAGGAGTACATGGTCAAGAACAAGGTCATGCCGTACTTCAAGAACTACCGCATGTGCGACATCGAGAGTATCGACATCGTTCGCTGGCAGAACGAGCTCATGGCGGCCAAGAAGGATGACGGCAGCCCCTACAAGGGGACGTACCTGCGTGCCGTCAACAACCAGCTCACAGCGATCCTCAATCATGCATTGCGCTACTACGGCCTGCACCCCAACCCCGCGGTGCACACTATGAAAATGGGTGGCAAGGAGACGTCCGAGATGCGGTTCTGGACCAAGGAGGAATACCTCAGGTTCGCCGACGAGATGATGGGGACGCCTCGCGCGTTCCTGATGTTCGAGATCCTGTACTGGACCGGCATCCGCGAGGGCGAGCTGCTGGCGCTGATGCCGTCGGCCTTCGACTTCGACCGGTCCACGATGCGCATCGACAAGTCGTACCAGCGTCTCAAAGGACGCGACGTCGTCACCGACCCTAAGACGCCCAAGTCCATAAGGACGATCAAGCTGCCGAAGTTCCTCATGGGGGAGATCGTTGACTACTTGGAGAGAAACGGCGACATCAAGGCGAACGACCGCATGTTCCCTGTCACTAAGTCGCATATCTACCGCGCCATGCAGCATGGCTGCAAGAAGAGCGGCGTGAAGAGGATCCGCGTGCACGACCTGCGCCACAGCCACGTGAGCCTGCTCATCGACAAGGGGTTCACGGCGCTTGCCATCGCCGAGCGCACGGGACACGAGGCGACCGACATCACGTTCCGCTACGCCCACCTGTTCCCCACGGTGCAGGAGGACATGGCGAACGTGCTCGACGACGAGAGAGGAGGGTTCTAGGTGTCCTGCCCCAACTACCGCAGGAAGCGGACCATCTCAAAGGCGTTCCGCGTGAGCCGCGAGGAGAGCGATCGCATAGAGCTCCTGGCGAGGGCCGCCGGCGTCACGCAGCAGGAGTACATCATGGACAAGATCGAGGACAGGGAGTTCACCGTGGTGCCCTACATCCGCACCTACAAGATGCTCCGCGACTCGATGCGCCAGGTCTACTAGGAGCTCTGCCGCCTGCGCGACTGCTCGACCATGGACGAGCGCCTCATCGCGAAGATAGAGCTGCTGCGACCTTTTCGTCGGCATCGCCGGCGACGTCCCGCGCGGCGAGCTCGAGAAGGAAGACGACATGATCGCGGAAATGGAACGAGGATAGACGAACAATGCCCGCACCTTTACCGGTACGGGCATTGTCGACGCGCGTCACAAAGTGACTATCAAATGAACCAGCTAGCCAACTGCAATGGCGTCTCCTTCGTCATCATCGTCAGAACCTTCGTCTGTGAAACCTGGCATAAGCCTTTCTCGGAATTCAGCCGCATCAATGGGGACGTATTGTCCGTTTTCATAAAGCTTACAGCCAAATATCAATTCCATGTTTGCAATCTGCATCTGGTCGAATAGCTCAACATCACCCTCAAGAACCCTGTTAACGCTATCAATGAGTTCACGAGAAGTGAGCTTGTTGACCGTTTCCTGCCAACCGAGATAGCCGCCAGCAATATCTTTGTCGGTTATTCGCGCATTTGAAAGCTTCTTGATTCTAGCGGCGAGCATAGAGGCCAGAATCGCAACTTCAACAAGCGTTTTTCGTGCTTCCTCGCTACTCATATCCTCGCGGTAGTCGACATATGCAGATTCGAGCTCAGTCTGGATGTCCTTCGGGTCAATCCTTAGACTTGCCTCGGCGATTTGCTTAGTTTCCTTACTCTCGGTCTTCTTGCCGGCAGGCTTACGGCCGATGTTCTTGAAGAAACTGGCAATGCCTCCAAAAAAGCCTTTGATTCCTGGCACTGCAGTCTTTTCCCACCAATGCTGTACATGTGGGGAGGCAGCCGCAACCAAGGCAATGAGCATGGAGGTCAGCGCTTCACTTGCGATTTGCGCGAGCTCTTCTTGCTCGGGGGTCAGCTCAACGTCCCTATGTTCGTGACCGTCATATGCATAGTCATAGTCGTAGTCATACTGATCACGTTCCGCATACCTATCACGCAGCTCGTCTTCGTCGACCTCGCGCATCTTTGCATGCGCCTTTAGATTGCCGTCATCGTCGTAAAGGAGGCCCCTCTTGTAATCGGGGTCATCGGAAGCGTCCGCCATGTGCAGGTCATCGTTATATTCAACTTCGTAGATTTTCTTAGCTATACAACAACCAAGCCCTTCGTTTATCGAGTTCTTAGCTGTGCAGGTCGAATACCTGCACGGTCACATGTATGATGCGCTCGTCGTCTTTGTTTTGAATCAGACAGTACCATTGCGAGTGCTTGGGCCTGCCTTCTTGGACGGAAATCATGTCGAGCGAGTCCTGGACTGAATTCAGCACAGTCTCGAAATTCCTCGTGTCCTTGTTGAACACGATGACGCTAACCTTCGTGTCGCGCCAAGTCGTGTAATCGAAGAGCTGTTTTATGGCCGCCAGGAATTTTTTCTGCCCATGCCAGATCTTGCATTCGGCAATATAAGCGGCGTGGCCCTCAAAGGGGATATGAATATCCGTCTTGCCCTTGTTTCGAAATGTTTCGCCAGTGGGGTTATCGTAATGGGTATTGAGCACGGAAAGGATATGATTGCGCAGCTGCTCCTCTCCGAATGCGGCATATGAATCGGGAGCTTGCTCCATCATGCTGCAGCACCCATCGATGACCTCGGTTATGTGCTTGTAATCGTAATCCGAGATGCTATAGGAGGGCCCCTGTTCGTTGGGCTTTGGCTTGCTAAAGGTAATCGTTTTCTTGCGAGGAAGTGCGATGGGCTTGGCCATCGGTGCGCCTTCCACGCGGTTCAGCGGAAGGTTGAGCCCCTGCCGAATCGAGGCGAACTTATCGAGTTCGGAAATGCGCTTGTCGACTGCAGTTTCAACCTGTTGCCTCAAAGAGTCGTTGAACGATTTTGCATCGTTGTTGATGCGCTCTGCTGCCGTGACGAAAGCCTCAACTTCATGGTCGAAGTATTCTCTGATGCCATTTGCGGTTGCCTCGCGCTGGGTTACCTCATAAGCCAGAACGAAGTGCCCGACCCCGGACTTGTCGGGTTTGCTGAAGCTTTCAACTTCAAACCTTCTCATCGCATGCGTCATCGGCGTCACGCTAAAGAGACTGACATCGCCAGAGAATGAAACCCTGCATGTCGTCTTGAAACCGGCAACGTCGTAGTATTCCGGTTCGTATGGATCCATTCGTGACCATGTGTTGTATTCCTGCAGCGTCTTCTCGCCGAGATCGAGCTGCATCGAATCGCGGTAGATGGTTAGATAATCGATCTGGTAGTGGCTGACGAAATAGTCCACCCATGCCTCGCGATCGGTCTTGTCCATCTTCTCCGCAGAAAGAGACGAGATTTCCTGGCGCATCTTGGCTAGATGGCCCTTGAAGACATCGACCGTAAGATTTCCGTTGAAACACTGCATGAGAGCAACCCCTATTTGTCCTTGGAGTTGCACCGTCTGTATACGATCGGCAGCAAATCGCTGTTCATGATGCGCATGTAGTCGTCGGGCTTCTCGTTGAACTTCTCGAACATGTCCTGGCTGTCGGAGAGGATGGCGGCTAGCGCCTGCATCATCACGTCACCGAATATGGCGCGGAGATCACCCATGCTGTTCGTGCGGGCTTTTGCTACGAAGTCCTCGTCCTCGCAGATCTTGTCCGCGCACGCGCTGATAATCTTGTCGGCGTCTTCCCACTCGGTACCGAATGTCTCGTTCAGGTGGTCGATTAGCACGCTGAGAAGCTGCTCGTCCTCCTCTTTGGCTACACCTGCGTTCGCACCCCCGTTGTGGAGCTGCTCGCTTTCCAGCTTTATGGCCTGTGTTCCCTTGTCCTCGATGCGAAGGTATTCAAGCTCGACCTTGTCTCGCAGGTCTGGTGTGGAGCCCGTGTCCAAAAAGAGCTTCTTCACGAGGAATCCCCCATAGACGAACAGGCGATGCAGGCCCTTGTCGCCCAGGCTGATCATCTGTGTGATGAAAGAGTACGAGCGTAGGAACTTTCTCAACACTGCCTTGAACTCACGCTTGGGAGTGTCATCGAGCGCCTTCCATCGGTCCACGGCTGGCGCGAGCTTGCTCTCGACTTTTGCGAGGACCTTAGAGGGGTCGGGTTCGTCGAAGTAAACGTCCGTGACCGCATCGACCTCGGTCTGGTCGTACACGTGGTATCCCGCGAGCCTGTCTGCGAGGTTGTAGATCACATCGAGATCGGTCGCAGTGTCCAGCTCGGTCGCCTCGTAGTAGTTGCTGAAGCTCGCTCGGATTGTGTCCCAGTCGTTTACGAAGTCAACCACGAAGGTCCGCTTGCCCGGAATCGAGCACGTGCGGTTCAGCCTGCTCAGCGTCTGCACGGCGGCAACGCCGGTGAGCTGCTTGTCCACGTACATCGCGCAAAGCTTAGGCTGGTCAAAGCCAGTCTGGAACTTGTTCGCGCAAACGATAATGCGCCTCTCGTCGGTGTCGAAGAGCTCGGCGGTTCGCGTCTCCGGCACTTCGTTCACCTTGGCTTCGGTGACCTCCTCGCCGTCTGCGTCGAGCTTCCCGCTGAAGGCGACCATGATCTCGCAGGCGTAGTGCTGCTGCTCGATGTACTCCTTCATGGCCAGGTACAGGCGGTATGCCATCGGGCGGCTCCACGTGACCACCATG
>ERZ772986.648-NODE-648-length-21034-cov-9.078364_pt1 | contig 21034 bp, 12 predicted proteins | sample MGYA00511898_ERZ772986 | MGnify/ENA primary metagenome ERZ772986 (study PRJEB29015, sample SAMEA2737934) | human oral metagenome | biome: human oral; feature: human-associated habitat; material: dental | place: China | collected 2148 ... | reverse complement strand
AGATCGGTCGTATTCCGGCTCGAGATCGGTTCATTTCCGCGTCGAGATCGGTTCGCACCAGGGCCCGGCGGAGGCGGCTGCGCGGAAGACTGTTCATTTTCGACGACGGGAAGGGATGGCGGCTGTGTCCGGCGCGCACGGCGGGACTTAAGTCCTTGTTTCGGCCTCGACTTTTCCGCATGGTGTCGTCGAAAGCTGTTCGCTGGAGGGGGGTGCTGGGGTCGTCGGTGGCGCTTGGTGTGATTGCAGGGAAATGTGGTAGCCTGTGCCTGGTGCTGGTCGGTCCTGCGGGGTGCTTGCGGGGCCGGTGGTGTTCCGGGCTTCGGAAGTGGCGTCATGACGCCGGTTCCAGAGCCAGGGGCAGGAAGCACCGCGCACCTGTGGGCGTGCTGAGACCGGAAGGTCGCGTGTGGGAATCCCGTTTCAGTTATCAGGCGCCTTTGTGCTGAGATCGGTTCGTGTTAGGGTTGTTGAAGGCGAGTTGTGGAGTTCGTCGGCGGTGGCGGGGTAAAGGTTGCATGTGTTCTAGGGTGCGTGCTGTGCATGGTTCTCATTTCGGGGCGTCCGATGCGGGCGAGATGTCCATCAGAATGACATTGGACGTTCGGGAGTCGGGTCGAGGATTGGAAAACCGCATGATCTTGCGGATCGTGTCGCGTCGCGTGGCGCTTTGAGACTCTAATGTCATTCTGACGGGCAAACGGCCTCCTGCGTCACATGCTGAGTTGCAGGTGCTCCAGCCCTACACGGACGACAAGATGCCAGCCCCGCTCCGACTTCTTGTGTACATCATTAGGAATTGTCTGGCGGAAGGAGTACGGGGCCAGTTGGTAGCGGCCCAGGTCTCAGAGGCGGTGGCATGACATCGGTCCCAGGGCCGGGGTCAGGGGGCGCCCCGCACCCGTAGGTGCATTAAGGCGGGGCGGCTCAAGTGCTGGAGCGGCTAGCAAGCGCCTACACCTGTGGGTGCATTAAGACATGCGCCAGATGGTGAGCATGATCTGTGAGTTGTGATTAGGAAATGCTTCGCCCTTCCTTTCGTCGAGATCGGTTCTTGCGGGCGGATGTCTACCGTGGCGGTTCAGAGGTGTTGCCGACGGCGGTGACGGTCGGGGGCTCTGTGTGATTCTGCCGTCGTGGAGTGCAGGCGGCCTTGCTTCCTGGTCCTGAGCCGTTGCGCTGGACGGGGACGGTCGCGGCTCGGCCCGGGATGCGATCCTGGTGGTGGGTGCGTGGTCCCACGGGCGAGCGAACTGATGCATGCAGGGACTTAGGTCCCTGTTTCGACCTCGGCTTTTCCGCATGGTGTCGTCGGAAGCTGTTTGCTGGAGGGGGTGCTGGGGTCGTCGGTGGCGCTTGGCGTGATTGCAGGGAAATGTGGTAGTCTGCGCCTGGTGTTGGCCGGTCCTGCGGGGTGCTTGCGGGGCCGGTGGCGCTCTGGGCTTCGGAAGTGGCGTCATGACGCCGGTTCCAGAGCCAGGGGCAGGAAGCGCCGCGCACCTGTAGGTGCATTAAGACAGACCGCTCAGTGCGGAGCGATTGGTCATCTCAGGGCAGGAAGCGCCGCGCACCTGTAGGTGCATTAAGACCTCGACTTCAGCCAGGACTGCCTTGCCCTTGACGCCGGCAGGAAGCGCCGCGCACCTGTAGGTGCATTAAGACGAGTTCGCTCGGAGACCGAGCCGACTCGACGTTCGGGCAGGAAGCGCCGCGCACCTGTAGGTGCATTAAGACAGGATCGTCGTCACGGACGGGATCGGCGACCCATCGGGCAGGAAGCGCCGCGCACCTGTAGGTGCATTAAGACGACGGGCTGCTACCTGTGAACGTAATAGTGTTCGTGGCAGGAAGCGCCGCGCACCTGTAGGTGCATTAAGACTCTGCCGTGGACTCGTACGCGTCTCGGAGGAGGCAGGAAGCGCCGCGCACCTGTAGGTGCATTAAGACGTCGGAGATGAGGTCGCGGAGCGACGTCGTGTCGCGGGGCAGGAAGCGCCGCGCACCTGTAGGTGCATTAAGACAGCTCAGACATATACCAGGCGTTCTCGTAGTCAAACGGCAGGAAGCGCCGCGCACCTGTAGGTGCATTAAGACCTGAACTCGAACACTGAGCTGTCATGCACCTCGCCGGTCAGGAACCGCCCCGGCCTTGCAGACGCATGAAGCTTCCGATCAGTATCCGGGTCCGTCAAGGAAGACAGCCCCGCGTATCCGGAGCATGCGCGGCGGGCGACGCGCGGCGCGTCGCCCGCCCGCCCACCGCTGTCTGCATCGCCGCACCGCCGCCGCACAGAAAGCGCGAAAGACATGCAACCCGTATCAGACGCGGCTCACGAACCGCCGCCCCGCCAACCCGCCCGCCGCTCCGCCCAGCATGCGCACCACCACCGCCGTCGTCGAAGCGATGGCCCCGAACACGGCTCCCACCGGTACGGCAGGAGAGACCAGTACCTCGGCCAGGACCTCCACCCGCTCCGGACACCCGTCCCGCCCCGACCCGACGGCGCCGCACCGCCGTCGGGCGCGCTCTTCGAGCGCATCACCTCCATCGAGGCTCTGACGGGCGGCTGGCAGATGGTCCTGGCCCGGGATGCCCGCGACGGTCTCCTCCAGCGCCAGACGCAGCTCATCGCCGGCGACCTCGACCGCTTCCTCGCCGAGCTGTCCGCCTCGCTGCGCGACGCCACCTACCAGCCCGGCCCGCTCATGCGCGTCGACATCCCCAAGCACGACCCCGGTGAGACCCGCGCCCTGCGCATCCCCACCGTCCGCGACCGCGTCGTCGAACGCACCATCGTCAACACGATCGCGCACGCCGCCGACCTGATCATGTCGCCCTGCTCCTTCGCCTACCGCACCGGCATCGGCGCCGACGACGCCGTCGACCACCTCGCCACGCTGCGCGACGACGGCTACCGCTACGTCCTGCGCACCGACATCGAGGACTACTTCCCCAGCGCCGACGTCGAGGACGCCCTCGCCGTCCTCACCCCTATCCTCGACTGCCCGCGCACCACCGACCTCATCCGTCTCATCGCCCACCCGCGCCGCGCCCGCGGCGAGCTGCGCACCCGCACCCGCGGCATCGCCCAGGGCTCCTGCCTGAACCACGGCGAGGTCCACGGCACCGCGCCCGCCCCCGACGACGCCGGCCTCTACCGCGGAGTGTGGTGAGGGGCGCCGGGGCCGAACTCGATCAGGCGGCTTACGCCGGGCCTAGGCCGTTCTCGGCCCGCTCCCAGGGGACGGCCCCCTGATCGGCTACTTCACCGCGCGCCGCCTTGGCCGCCCTGATGTCCGCCAGGTCCTCGGCGGCCTCGGTGAGGTGCTCCAAGTCCTCCGCGTCGATCACAGCGGCCACCCGCTGGCCACGTCGGGTCAGGAACACCGGGGCGTGGCGGGTGCGGGCCTCGTCGACGACGGCAGCGAGGCGGGTGCGGGCGTCCGTGACGGTGAGCTCGGTCATGACAGCATCCTGAGCGAAGATGGCGTAAATGTACATCCCGTATCACGCCGGCTGGATACCCGGGGAGAAGAGCGAGTCACTTCTCGGGCGGGACCAGGGGCGGGATGTCGAAACGCGGGTTCAGGCTCCCTCCGTCATTGTCGACTTTCACGCGATTCTCCTCGCGCTGGGCGAACCAGGACACGATCTCCGAAGGATACTTGTCGCCCTGCCGGTCGGCGGCCGGGTACCTGACGACCTCACCCTTTCCGGACTGGTCGACGAACCCGAAGGCGGAGCGCATGAAGGACCGCACGGGAAGCGTGCGCTCGAATTCTTCAGGAAGAGCTTTCAGGGCGGTGCCTATGTCGTCAATGCGGTCGCCGGCCTCGTCCGTGATCCCCAGGCAGCCGCTCAAGCTGCGATACAGGTCCGCGAGCGACTCATTCTTCACCGCCCGCAGCGCCGTCGCCCGGATCTCGACGCTCCCCAGGCCATAGGGCTTGCCGTGTCCCAGCCTGTGATAGCCGATAGGCTGTGCACCGCCCGACGGCGCGGCTCCGCGCTGCTCCTCCGGGACGAGTCGTTCGGGAGTCAGCAGCCACAGGACCACGGCGAGCTCCTCCGCACCCAGATTGTCGAAGCGCAGGGTCGTCGTGAACTCTGCTCCGGGTTCCAGATAGGATTGCAGGACCGTGTTTTGCGTGGAGCTCGCATTGCCCTTCCCGACGAGCGCAGAAGGCGGGAGTCCTTTCCTGCCCAGTGCTCGTCGGTGGGTGGGGTACACCTTTCGTATGAGCGTCTGGGAGCTATTGAACATCGCTCCGCGGGTCCAGCCCTCGCTGCTTGGGTTTCCGCTCAGGTGGCGAAGGTAGGGGGCGCCGGTTGACGGCTTCGGGGTTGCGAGGGTGCTGAGGGTCCACCCCCTGCTGTTCCGCCGCAGCCGGTCGCGCCCCCTCCTCGGGATCAGGGGGGCAATCCGGATATGACCCGCATAGGCGGGCAGCCCATGGGCCTGCCGGCCCCGATCGTCCTCGGACCCCAGCTCCTCGTCGTAGGCGAATCCCCACACGCGTTCGGCGGGGGAGGCCTCCTTGTGGCCGCGAGCGGGAATCATGCCGGCACGGTGCGCCAGAGCAAGAGGGGACAGCTCTGTCGTCCGGCGGCCGACCTGGGCCGGAACCAACGATGTCACGCGCGGACTATTGTGGGGGCCCTTGATCGTGGCGAATAGAGGAATGCCCGGGCTGTCGGATGCGAGCCGGCGAAGATGCCTCGCGATATCTTTCCGAGTCGCGTCGCGTCCGCACTCCTCGAGAACACTCGTCACCAGTCGGTTGTTCGGGTCCTCGCTTGTTCTCGTGCTAGTCGTTGGAAGATGCCCCGCCTTCTGCTCGCGCTGCCACAGGGTGCGGTACTCGGTGATGTAGCTGTGCACGACCTCGACAAGCGACCAGAACACCTTTCCGTTCTCCTCGTCGCCCGGGTCGACGTCGACGTAGCATGCCTCGTCGTCTCCCGAGGCGAAGAACAGGAACTCATTTCTTTTGCTGTCGATCAGTCGGCCGGAGGAGTTGTCGGGAGTGGTCCTCACGACATAACCGATGGCTCGCCCCGCGGGCTGTGGGCGAGACTTTCTCGGCTGACCCTTCTTGTCCCGGTAGTCGACTTCCTTGCCGGTGAACAGGGGTTTTGACTCGCCGTCCCCGACCTTAATCCGTTTGACGATCGCCCTGTTCTGGTCGAAAAATCTGACTTTAACGAGCTCGACTGCTATCCTGGCCCCGTGAGGTGCGAGGCGTCGCGCCTCCTCGACTCTCCTGCGGGCAGCGTCCACGTCGTCTCCGCCCGGGTTCTTGCCGCCCTCGTAGGCTATTTCCCTACCCGTGTCATCGTAGAAGGCGACGCCCGACTCGATGCTGTCCGGGATAACGGCGGCGCACACCTCGTCCGGCTGCTTCTCCCAACTGTCTTTGACTGGCGGCTTATTGAGCCCGAGCATGACTCGAGCGCGAAATCCGTTCCCGACGCTATAGCTGAGGAAAACGGGATACAGCGTCTGCGCCTCGGAGGCGGTTCGCCGGCTCGTCACCTGGTGGGAGTGATCGCCGAAGATCCTGAAGCGCGACATCGTCACGGCTTCATACGCCGAGGACAGCACTCCCTTGAGGGTGGTGACGGGGATGTCGGCGTCCATCCAGGACCGTGCGCCGTCCGGGTCACCCGTACGAGAGGCCACTACGAGGCGGCCCTCGCGGTCCGTGGCCCCGGGGACCGTGGGGCTCGCAATCGTGAGGGTCACGTCGATCTCCCCGGAGAGCAGATTCTCCGCGAGACGATCGTGCCCTGCCGGAGCCCCGTCGCGGTAGAAGGCCGAGCCCTTGTCGGGCAGCATCAGGGCGCTCTTGGCGCGATGCCTGTTGCCGGTCTGCCATGCGCCGGCTCCGTCGTCGCCACCGGTGTGGATCGCCCGGACGGGAGTGGGGATGCCGTTGTAGGCGTGGTGGATCATGAGATTTCTCCCGTCACGATCTGGTCCAGGTACTCGACGTTGCCGTACTGGGGCTCCACGCGGAAGACCTCGAGAAGGCCCAGCGTCCGACGGTCGTGGGTCCTCGCCGTGCTGGGACGGACAAGGCACTGTTCCTCGGCGTCGGCCCGACTGACTTTCGCGATCGCCAGCACGGTGACGCGACGGGATCCGTATCCGTTGACCCAGCGGAGCTCGTCGGCGAGAACGGCACTGTTGCCGTCGCTGCCGGGGCCGTCGGCGCCGCAGGGGCCGCTCCCGGGCGCACGGACCCGCGTCTCCGCGCTGCTCGCGGAGGAGCTCTGGGCGCACCGGTTGTCCCAGAGCCGCAGCTCATAGACGGTCGTGAGATCGACGTGCGAGCCCTGCGCGGAACCCGGGTCGGTGATGGCGAGGGAGCCCTCGCACAGCCGGACGGCGTGTGCACCGTTGGTGGTGAGGGCCCAGCCCCGCCACGAGTCGCCGTCGAGCGTCTTCAGAGCCGGCGGAAGAGCGCCGGGCCCCGCGAGAATGGTCCAACACGCCTGGTCGAGCCGGGGAAGTACGAGATCAGGCATTGTCGGCCTCCTCGGTGCGGGCGGCCTTCGCGTCGGAGGACGCGCGTTCCCGATCGGCCCGGGTGACGACCTCGGCCCAACCGCATTCGGGCTGAAGGGCTCGAGCGCGGGCGAGCAGGTCACGGGCCACTTCCCTGCTGTGTGCAGTGAGGGCCTCGATATCGTCGGGGTCGACGGAGTCGGTCGCGCCGGACTCCCAGGCGCCGGCGTACGCGCCGTCCTCCGGACCACGGGCCAGGCCTGGCACGGGCGTCCATGTCAGTCGCTGGACGGCCACCAGTCCGGAGCCTCTTGTGGCGTGGCCGCCCAGAGTCAGGTGGCCGGTGCACAGCTCGGCCAGCACCAGGCACAGCAGACACAGCGAGGCGCGCCTACTCTCCGCATCCGACCCGAGGCGGTCAAGGCGAAGATCGAGTCGGATCGGCTCCCATGTCCGGGCGGCGGCCTCCTGCACGGAGAACAGATGCCCTCCACGGGCCTCGTCGCCGGCGCCCCGTTCGCCGTCCAGCGCCCCTCCGGTCCACCGGTCGATGGCGACATGATCCGCCGTGACCGTTGCCCGCGTCGCGGCGCGGGAGTCGTGGGTTCTTAAGGCGCCCTGACGCCGGGTGTCGCCGAAAAGGCGCTGAACGATCTCCGGCTCCGTCGCGAGCTGCAAGTGGGTCGTCACGTCCTCCCACCCGTCGGGATTCGCCAGGACCGTGCGGGCGATCCTCGCCGCCCTTTGACGCAGCACACCGCGTATTGACGAGCCCGGCACGACCGGGAGGCCATTCTCCATAAGAGGCGTCACGACGTTGCGGGCCTGCCCGGACGCGATCGCATGCTCGTCCTGCGCGCGAGTGACCGCCGCCGCACCGACGAAAACCGTGCTGATGGGGCTCCATACCAGTTCAATAGTGCAGACTCCGGAGTCCGGGGCGCTCGAGGCGGCCTCGGTCACCTCGGACTCGGGCTTCCCGGAAAGCCAGCGCGCGAGTCCCTCCACGGTGTGAAGATCCTCGGTCTCCAGGTGTGCGTTGCCGTTCAGCTCCACCGATCCCCAGCCGATGTTCGTGCGTCCGCCGAAGGCGACGGCCCCGGAGCCTATCAGCTGGACACAGGCGCGCAGTGCGTCGCGCGCGGCCGCGGCGTCCTCGGGGCTGCGCGTCTCCGCGTGCAGGATGATGGTGAATCGGGTGCCCCTGGGGAACACGCCATGGTGGAAGAGGGAGCCGTCCGTCACGGATCCCGAGTACCTGTTAATGGCGTTCCCCGTGCGGCGGTCAGGCGAGCCCCCTGCCAGGAGCGCGTCATCGACGGCGATCAATGAGGGGCGCTCCGAAGATCCCCAGGCCCGGGCGTGCTCGTCACCGTAGGCGATCTTGCACGCGGACTTGAGCGCGCCCGCGATCGCCGTGCCGCGCAGGACGTATTCATGAGAGGCGTTCATGGAGAACTCCCGGTCCTCGCCGAACTCGTTCTTCTTGCCTCTCCGATCGACGACGCGGGTCTCGACGAGGTCCTGCGTTCCGTGGTGCAGAAGGCCGGTGAGCCGTACTGGAATGGTCAAACGCATTCTTGTGAACATTATCGTGTGACCTCGGTCGTGGCCGGCTCGGTGATCGTCGTCATGCGGAGCTTCATGGTCCCCGCCCACTCCCCGGCCAGAAGGAACCTGCCGTAACCCTCCGCGGTTCGCAGGCCGATCCCCACCCGGCCCAATAGGGCGAGGCGGTCTCGCACCGAGACCAGCTCGGCGGCGTCCGCCGTCATCCTCACCTTAATGACGGAGCCCGCGGCGATGGCGTGAATGGAAGGGCGGGGGCGGCCGGCCCACTGATGGTACGAATCCACCCGTGACGAACGAATCGACATGGTCGGCCGGCTCGTGGGCGGATCAAGGGTGACGGTGACGCCATGCCGCGCGAGCTCTGCGGGAAGATCGCGCACCGTCCCCGGCCCAAGCGCTCGGGAGGGCAGGACAAGGTCGGAGACGAGCCAGAGGACGGCCTCGGTTGCGTCCGACGCCGTGGGAGACGACGGCGGGGCTGCCTGCGGCCGCAGCTCCTCGGGCTCCTCAACCGTGATCATGACCTTCCCGTACTCGCTGCGGCGTCGGCCTCCGAGCCTGGCCGGACCCGCAAGCGCCTCGAACCAGGTCGCGCCGAGGTGCGCCTCGAGGACGTCGGCGACAGACGGGTCCAGCAAGAGCTCGCCGACAAGCGTCTGAGACGCCTTGATGGCGTCGATCGTGTGGAGGGACCCGTCCTTTGCCCGGCAGTCCTTCTCAAGGGCGGTCGAGATGCTGGACGTGTGGGAGACGGTGGAGAAGACCATCTCGGTGCCGTTGAGATCGACCAGACCGTGACGCAGCGGCTTGAGCTGACCGACCTCCGCAGGGGCGCGCCCCGCGAACCGGTTGTAGACGTCTTTCGAGGCCGTCTGCTCGTTCGCTACCGACTTCGGGACCGAGAGACACAGGGGGATGGGCCGCAGGCTGCGCGGCGCGTCCGTTGCGGAACGGGGCGCGCGCGGACGCATGTCGCCGGCGCGCAGCCTTCCCGCTGCCACGCAGGCCGCAATCTCCTCCAGGACCGCTTCGGCGGCGCCACGGCTCTTCAGCGCTGAGAGCAGGCGGGCATGAGCCCACGACAGCAGAGTCGTGCCGCGCAGGAAGCTCTCCGAACGCAGCGAGTTGAAGCGCCTGGACGCCGTGGCGTGCAGGGGCTGCATCAGGTGGGCCTGAATGCCCAGCCGTACCCATGGCCCTGTGGAGTCCGCATAGCCGTCCCCGACGGGGACCGCCGCACGACGTCGTCGAGTAATCCTGGTCGGAGACGTTCCGGCGAGATCGCGCAGGACCGCGGCGCAGTCCTGCGGCAGAGCCCCCTCGATCCGGCACCGGCAGCGCCCGCCGCCGCGTGTGCGGCCCGCGCCGACCGACTCGATCAGCCCCGCACTGGCCCCCAGAACAATACTGGCTTGACGCATGCTGCTCTCGGTCCACTCCACCGAGGCGCCCTTGCCGTCAATGCTCAGCAGGGTGATCTCCGCGCGGAGCTCAGCGGCCGCCGCCTTCTCGACGAAGCGGAGATGATCGGGCATGGCCACGCCGGCGGATGTGATCGCCACCCCGGCCTGAGTGGTGCTCGCAATCCCGGCCGTCGAGGACGCCGGAGACACGGCGACGGCGGAGGACAGCCTGCCATCCGTACCGCCGAAAAGGTCATTGACCCACCTGCGCCAGGTGGAGGCCGGGCTTTGGGCCGCTTTCCCCACCGAATCAAGGGCAAGTGCGACATCCTCGGCGGCGGCGCGCAGGAGCCCCGTCATCTCGGTCCCCGTGACATAGGGGCGGCCATCGGCCGATCGGCGCACGGTCGAGTCGACTCCACCCGTGATTCCGACACCGGAGGACAGGGCCCAGTCGGAGAGCACGGAGACGATGAACGGACGCGCCTGGTCGGGTTGTAACGGCAGAATACTGGCCGATGTCATGTCTCGTGCCTCTCGGACTGCTCGCCATTGTCGTTCATGGTGAGATCGTCGGTCGGGATGAAGGGGGAGGAGACGTCGTTGAGGTGCATGACGTCCAGCAGCAGGCAGTGCCGTGATTCTCTTGACGTGCCGTTCTTCCAGGGGCGAGCGATGGCGCCGCCGTGCGCGCCGGAAGCTGTCTCGGTCCAGTACAAAGATGATTCCGGTCCGCTCATCGCGTCAATAACGGCGGTCGAACCGGCGCGCCTGGCGCGTGAGTGCAGCAGCTCCCACCTGTTGACCGCGGTTTCCTCATCGGTCAGCAGGACCTGTCGCACGGCGGCCCGCTGACTGGCGGACAGCGCGGCCTCCCCGCTCGCCTCTCTGCTCAGCGCGGCGGCTCTGACAAGATGGTCCCATGATCGCAGCGTCGTGAACTCCGCCGCTGCGAACCTGTCCTCCGTCACGTACAGGGGGCGCGCGCTCACCGATGCGTACTGAGCGCGCTTTTCAGCCATGTCCATGGCGGCCGAGTCGTAGTGGACGTCGAAGTCCAGCATGGGGATGGCGCGGGATGCCGACTTCGCCTGAGAGCACAGATGCTCGGCCATCTGGTATGCGTCGTAGAACGGGAAGTTGGTCTTGACGATCGCCACCCCGGCGGCAGCGGCGAGCCCGGAAGGCTCACCGGCGTTCTCACCGCCGTCTCCTCTCCGACCGTCCACAAGACGGCGGAGCAGGGGGCTGCGGGCGGTGACCCGCTCGAAGTGCCGAAGGTAGGCGCTTGCGAACGTGAGGGCGTATCGCCCGTCGGTGACCACGGTGACGTCGTCGCCGCCCAGAAGCACGGGGACGACGGGGATGACGGGAGGCATGCGGGCATCGCCGTAGACGCCGCGACCGTAATCGTGCGCCGCGGCCCTGAGAGTCTCGGTCCACGAGTTGGCGAACGCTTTCCGAGTCGCCTCCTCCAACTCTTCGGACACCTCGTATGAGAAAGCCTCCGTATCGAGATGGTCTCCGTCGGGCATGAACCTGTCAAAAAGCGCGTCGTCGGCCTCCGCGGCCTGCCAGAAGCTCTCTTCGAGATTGGCGAAGACCGCCCCCATGCTGTTCGCGTCCGCGTGAATGACGCCGACCCAGCTCAGCGGCTTGGCGCTGTATCCGTCGGCCGCCGGTCGTATGCCCTCATCTGATTCAGCACCGGAGCGAGTGCTCTCGGCGTCGTCGTTGATGAGCGTCTCGAGGTCGAACAGGTGGGGGACGAGGTGGTCGAAGAGGCTGTCGCTCCATTCTGCTGTTCTCCACGCCCTCAGGATGGCGCTATCGTCTCCGACGCGATAGTCCCTGACGATGTCGAGGATGCTCTCTCGTCCCCTGGTGGCGAAGTGCCGCTTGACCCGCACTGCCTCGGCCAGCTCCTCGCGGCCGGTGATTCCCAGTTTTTCTCCTTCTAGCGCCTCGCTCGCGGGGAACGAGGAGTCTGTGCAGGGCGCTGACAGGGGGGTGACGGGAAAGCGCGCCGTCGGGGCGAGTCGCTGCTGATTGAAGACGGAGAGCGTTTCATGAAGGGAGGCGATCTCGTCCTGAGTGGCGTGCGGGCCCTGAATCTCGATGAAGGCGCCGCACATGTCCATTCCGGGGGCGCGGGCTGCCGCCTGGGAGGTCATCCAGGTGATGAATTCACGCGCATCGGCCCTTTCTGCGAAGCGGACAATGATCTTGCCCGAGGTCCTGGTGATGGCGACGGGGCGGCTCCCGCTTTCCTTGAGATGATGGTCGATGAACTCCTCGTACCACTGGGGAACCTGCTTGAGAAGCCAGGAGGCGCCGATATGGTCGCGCTGACGCTGAGTGGCGAAAATATATGCTTGATTCCCATTGGTCTCGACCATCGCCAGGTACGTCATGCGGGTCTTCCTGTATCTCGGGTGTCGGACGATGCGCGTGAACCGGTCGGCCGGTTGGGGCGGGCCGCGGTCCGCGCTCGTCAGCCGATGGTGTTCGGGGCCGGACGGAGGCGGGGTGTCCGCGGGTGCGTCTGGTTCTAACCGGCCTTCTAACCGGTCCTGACTGTGGCGGGCTGCATGGGATCCTCTTGAGGTGCGGGGCCAGTGCATCATGTCACATCGGGACGCGCTCGGGTAGGGGCCGCAACCGTACAAGAACTTGAGTGCAGGAACTTATACATCGGATTCTTGGCTCTTCCCCGGGCGGCGCTGACGGTGCACACTCGTGGACGGACGGCGCCCGCCCCCGCGCTACGGAGCTGGTCGACCCGCCCGGTTCGACGGACGCACCGCCTCAGCGCTGAAGGGAAGAGGACATGCTGCTGGTTCACGTGGCCGGGACGGCCGACCTGGGGATCCCGCTGGCCATTGACGGGCGCAGTCGTCCGCGGCAGGAGACGGCGGAGCTCACGGAGAGCCGCCTGGGCGAGCTCGATGCCTGCCGGACCGGCGAGGAGGCCGCCGACCTGCTCCTCGACCTGCGCTTCCGGTCGGCCGATCACCGCGCCGACGGCGCGGAACCGGGCACCTCGCCCGGCAGCGCCCTGCGCAAGGAGCTGAGGGCGGTTGCGCGTCTGGCCGGGGAGCGGGGCGCGTCCCCCGCCTCGGGCGGGCCCGCAGAGTCCTCCGGGTCCTCGGAGCCCGCAGAGCCCCCAGGGTCCGCAGAGTCCTCAGAGTCGATCGAGGTCCTCGTCGTCGGGGTCGAGGGAGGGAGCACACCCACGGACTCGATCGCGCGGGCACTCGTCCGGGCGCTCGGGCGGGCCTCGGCCGAGGCCTCCCGACTGCTGGACGGACGCGAGCTCCGGGTGCTGGACGCCTGCATCCTGCCGGGCCTGGCAGTCGGCCGGGACTCGATCGAGACGCTGGAGGGCGCCATCGGCGGACACGACGGGCACGTCGTGCTCGCCCTGGCCGGGGGCGCGAACGCGGTCCTCGCCGAGACCGCCGGTGTGGCCGCCGCCACGCACGGCGACGAGTGGTCGCTCCTCCTCATCGACCGGGCCGGGCGCGCCCTGCCCGACGCCGAGGCGCCGGTTGTCGACATGTCCGTGGGGGAGGACCCCCTGCGGGGCTGGCTCATGGGACTCGGGCTGCCGACCGTCCTGGCCGAAGAGCGCGAGCGGGACGGGAGCGGGGTGCCGGAGGAGGTCCGGCTGGCGGCCGCGGCGATCCATCGGGCCATGGGCGAGACCTCCCCGGAGGCCGGGGCCGGGCCCCAGGACGAGGCCGAGGGCGGGGCTCCCGCCGGGCCCCGAACCGAAGCCGGGGCCGAGTCCCAGGGCGGGGGCGGGGCTCCCGCAGGGTCCCGAACCGAGGGCGGAGCCTCCGCGGACACCCGGGCCGCGGCGGCCCGGGTCAGGGACCTCGCGCTGCTCCTGCACTCTGACGCCGCCCGCGGGGACCTGGCCGCGGGCATGGCGCTGCGGGCGTGGATCACCGCCGAGTACCGCCGTCGTCGCCTGGAGTACCTGGACGAGACGGGCCTGCCCGCCCGGGACTACCGGGACGCGACTCGCAAGTCGTCAGTGCTCGGCATGGTGATCGAGAAGCTTAAGGAGCGGGCGCAGACGGAGCCCCTCGCCGCCCCCGACGCCTGGCTGGCCGCGCAGCGCGACCTGGTCGACCTGGGTATTGAGGCGACCCACCGTCTCGCCGCGCCGGGCGAGGACCTGCATGAGCAGGTGAACGCCGCGCTGGGCGCGCCCCCGGCCTGGCTGTCCTGGCCGTCGGGGTGCGTGTGCCTGCTGACCGCCCAGGGCGTGTCGCACAGGGCCGCGCGGCGCGACCCGATCGCGGTCACGCTTCTTTCCGCGGAGCCGGGCGAGGCCCTGCGCCGGGCCTGCTCCGTCCCCGGGCCGCTGACGCTCGAGACGCTCATCGCCTGCTCCGAGGCCAGCGTCGGCGAGGGGCGGGCCGTCGTCGAGGCGCTCAGGGACGACCGCTTCGAGCGGAACAGCGGGTGGAACCCGGTCGGAGGCGACGGCGCCGTCGTCTACAGCTACGAGAGCTCCACCACGCAGGGCGGGGCCCTGTCCGACCAGGTGGCCGGCACCATGAGGGAGACCGGCTGCTGCGCCGACGAGTGGCTCGAGGGGCGCCCGACCCGCCCGCGGGCGATCATTGTCACGGTCGTGGGGGAGAAGCCCATTGTCATCGCGCTCCTCCATGCCGCGCAGGTCTTCGGCGCGCGTCACGGCATCCCGGTCTTCCTCATGTCCTCGGTCGCGCAGGGCGCAGGCGAGCGCCTCCAGCTCCACCAGTTCGGACTCGACCGCGACGTCCGCCTGGCGCTGCTGAGGGCGACCCGCTACTGCCTGGACCGCCTGGACCTGCTCACGGCGGCACGCCTGCTGACGCTGGGCGACCCCGCCATGGAGGAGCTGGCGGACGGGGCCCAGAGGCTCGCGGACGAGCTGGCGCACGCCGCGCGGACCGACGACCTCGACGGCTGCGCCGGCACGGTCCTCGCTGTCATGGCCGCCGTCGCCGAGCGCATTGACGGCCTCCCGCCGGATGCCCGGGTGCGGCTGGCCACCATTATCGGCGAGCTGATCAACCCCACGCCCAAGAAGCAGCGGAGCGAGGCCTTCCGGGATCCCGTGGTGCTGGCCCTCATCGACTACGATTTCGACCAGGGCTATGAGCCCGGCGCCGTCGACCTCGACGGCGAGCCCGCACCGGTGCTTCTGCGCCTCCTGGTGCGCGTGCGCAACAAGGTCCCGATCAACCACGGCTCGAAGGGCCTGCGCGAGGCCGTGCGGGACGTCCTGAAGAGCTACCGGCAGGCCTCGCGCTGCACCTACCCGCAGCTCCTCGGGCGCGCCGTCGCCGCCGTCGTCGAGAACCACCCCGGAGCCGGGCCTGGGGACTGGGGGAGCCGGCTGGGCGAGCTGCGCCGGCGGGTCGGCGCGCTGGAGACGGGCTCCTACGGGGAGGAGAAGTGAACAACGACTCGAGGAGCGCGGCCGGCGCCGCGCCCCTGCACCTGGTGAACCTCACCCCGCACGACGTCGTCCTGGAGCTTGGCGAGGGCGAGCCGCTGCGGATCCCCGCCTCCGGCGCCGTCCCCCGGCTGCTGCTGTCCGACGGGCGACGGGGGAGCCTGCGGGTCGCGGACCCCGCGCGTCCCGACGACCCGGACGGCGCCCGCCGGGTCCCCCTCGCCGTCGGCGCCGCCTGGCTCGGGCTGGAGCCCCCGCTGCCGGAGCCGGAGCCGGGGACCCTGTACATCACGAGCCGCGCGGTCGCCGAGCACTTTCCCGACCGCACGGACCTCGTGTGGCCGGACGGCCTCGTCCGCGACGCCGAGGGCGCGGTCGTGGCGGCCCGGCGCCTCGGCTGCCTCCACGCCGTCGGCTGAGGGAGCGGGGTGAGAGGTGTGAGACGCGTGGAGGACCGGACGCCGTCGGGTCTGCTGGATATTGACAACGAGGACGACAACGCCCTCCGGGTCATTGTCATTGTGCCCTGGGAGTTGCCCGGGCCATGGGAGGGGTGGCGCGACCTGTTCCCCGGGCGGGGGCCGGTGCGGATATCGGTCGCCGAGCGGCCGATCGTCTTCGACGGCGCCTCGCGCCGCCTGCGCGAGCCGGTGAGGCGGCGGCTTCTCGACCCGGGGCACCGGCGCCACTACGTCTACGACGCCATCTCGCCGGTCTTCGTCAGCGCGAAGAACCGGACGAGCCGGGGCGGGGCCCCGTTCTTCGCCTTCGCCTGGGACGTCCTGGAGGTGGAGGCGGTCGGGGCGCTCGACGCCGGGGGCGCGGCCCCCGACGGGCGTGAGGGCTCGACGAGGGTGCTCATCGCCCTCCACCTGGTGCTGAGCGAGCCGACGAGCCCGAACGCATTCTCCTGGGTCCGCAACCTCACGCGCAGGTCCTCCGGCAAGGACGAGCTCGCCTACGAGGTGGCGCGGGTTCTCTCCCGTCTCTCGGGGCGGGGGGCCGACGACGTGGGGCACGGCTTCGGGGTCACCGGCTGGGACGGGAACCCGGCCGCCGATCCGTATGTCATCACCTACGTTCCGCGGGATGCGGTGGCCTCGGAGCGCGGAGACGGGCTCGTTCTGGACGACTTCGACCTGCGCACGGAGCAGGAACGGCAGGATGGCTGCGCGCCGCGGCCGCTCAGGGACGCCGTCGGGGCGCGCGAGGACGCGGTCACCCATGAGCGCACGGTGGTGAGCGCCTGGCGCTGGGGGTGCCTGCCCCGCCGTGACGACGAGAGTTTCGAGGACGGCCGTTTCGATGACCGCGAGAAGCAGGTTCATCGTCTGTCTCAGAGCTGGGTGGCCTACGCGGGGCCCAGCGGGTGCTCCTTCTGCCAGGTTCAGCGGGGGAGGTTCCGCCCGCTCGCCCATGTCGAGGGCCGCTACATCGAGGTCGTCCTACTCATGCTGCTTCAGCGGCACCGTGCCTCCTCGCTCATGGCGCGTCTTGCGGAGGTGCAGCCGCGGGCCGCCGAGGAGGCCGACCGGGTGATCGAGCTGGACTCCGAGGCGGTGGGCTTCGTCGTGGCCGAGCAGTGGACGATGATGACGGACTCGGACCGCCAGCTCGACGCCTTCCTGTCCTACCTGCTCGATACCTACAGGATCCCCCTCCTGGTCGAGGAGGCGCGCGACCAGGCGCACCGCCTGCGGGAGAACGCGCTCATGCGCATCGGCCGCGCCGAGCAGAAGGCCGAGGAGGAGCGGGCCCGGTCGACCCGGACGCTTGAGATCGCGGTCGCCATGCTGTCCTTCGTCGGCCTGCCCCTGAGCGTGTTCCTCGAGCTGTGGTCGAGCTGGAACGCGGAGCTGGGCCTCGGGCACCGCGACTACCGGGTGGGCGGCTGGCAGATCGGCTGGGGGCTCGTGCTTGCGGCGGGACTGCTCGGGTCGGTCGTCATCGGGGCGGTGATCTGGTTGGCCGTGGGGCGTGCTGTGGCCCATGTGGCCCGACGGCGGGAGGAGGCGGCCGGCGAGCCCGGCGCACGCGGCGGGACCTAGGTGATTGATTCCGGGGGTGCCGGTTGTGCCCGGTCTGGCTGGCCGCGCCGCCGGAGCGCGCCTCCTTCGCCGAGATCGGTTCACTTCCGCGTCGAGATCGGTCGAGTTCCGGCTCGAGATCGGTCGAGTTCCGGCTCGAGATCGGTTCGCGGAGCCTGCCGGCCATCCTCGTCGCCCCGGAGTCAGCCGTCTCGATGGCGGGTTCCGAGGCGGGCGGGTGTCCGTCAGAATGACATTAGCCGCCCGGGCTCCCGGAGCACCGGTGGGGAGCCGCGTCATTGCAGGGGCGGTCGTCGAGCGGGACGGCGCCCAGGAGCTCTAATGTCATTCTGACGGACATCCGGTTCTGGGGCCGGGTTGCGATCGGCCGCGGTGAGCTGAGCGGCCCGTAATCCATAACGGGACTGGTGTGACTAAAGAGGTTTTTGAGGCTCCTGGTACTCGGAACCGATCTCGGTGCGGAACTCGACCGATCTCGGTGCGGAAGTGAACCGATCTCGGCGCGGAACTCGACCGATCTCGAGCCGGAATACGACCGATCTCGGCGAAGATCCGGCGAAGATCCGGCGTGCTGGCGCGCCCGGGTCCGGCCTCGGGCGGCCTCCCGGCGGCCCCTGACACCTTGTCGGGCTGGCCGGTCTGAACATCCTGAGGTCAACTGCACTGTGATCTTCTCGCAACCTCGGGTAGGGTAGTTATGGCATGTGGTTCCCGCACTGCGCCTCCCAGGTGTGGTATTAGGGCGATCATGCTCCCGTCCCCAGATCTTCCCGCCGTACGACTGGAACAACCACGACCGCAAAGGAGAGGCCTCATGACTTGTCATTACGCTTCCCTCGCTGCGGTATTTGCTGCCCTCGCGCTCGTCGCCGTGCCAGCGCGAGTCGTCGCCGCAGAAGACGTCCGTGCCGCCGAGCCCGCCGGAGCCGTGGACCCCGCGCAGGCGGCGGACCCCGCACGCACCGCCGAGCCCGCCGGCCCGGCGCAGGCCGCCGGCACCCCAGGCGCCGCCGTCGGGAACGACCCTGCGATCTCCGCCTCCTACATCGCGGCCGAGCTCGCCCCGTCCAGTGCGGACGGCGGCTCGGGCTCCGATGCCCCGGAGCCTCCCCCCCAGGAGGCGCCGAGCCCCGACGTGCCGGATGATCCCGAACCGCCGGAGCCTCCCCAGACCGAGCCGACGCCGACGGCGGAACTGCCGTCGGACGAGGTTCCGGCAGCGCCCTCAACCGGGCCGTCACCCCTGGCGCAGACCCCCGCGCCGACCGCTGCGGCCTCGGCCGCTCCCGAGTCGCCCTCCCCTGCGACATCCAGTCCGACGTCGTCGTTCGGCGACCCCTCCTCTTCCGCCTCCGGCGGGACTCTCGACCCATACCCGGGCGACCCGGACGAGTCTTACGCGGACGACGAAGAGGCCGAGCACACGACGTCGGCCAGCCCCGCCGTCGTCGCCGCCAAGGACTCCCCCACCCACACCATCGGCGGCCTGCTGGCCTTCACCGGTGCGGGTGCGGCCCTCGTCCTGGCGGCGCTGACCCTCCTCGCCCTCGGTCTGCTCATGCTGTGGCGCAGCCGGGTCGAGGAGCAGTCGCTCTTCCGAGCCCCCGATTACTGAAGCCCCCGAGGCGCCCGGGCCGGTCGGCCACAGTTCGCGCGTTATCGATTCGTGATCTGCGGTAGACTAGCCTTGCGTGCAGAGCCCCCCACGTCCCGCACGTACGGCAGGCCCGGTCCTGGTGCCCGTCGTCCTTGCGTTGAAGAGAAGAACTAGCTGTGATCACTCGTCATGTTCCCGTCGCCACTGGGTCGGTGGCCCTGGCCCTGGTGCTGGCGCTCGGCTCTCCGGCCGCGGCTCAGGAGGCCGGCGTCGCAGTGGTTCAGCCGGTGGTCGCCAGCCCCACCGGCGCTTCTCAGCTCTCCACCGTCCGCGATCTCATGGCCGCCTACGGGCTGCCGCAGACGGTGACCACGAGCGGCCACCTCGACCCCGGCGACGGGGCCGGGATGACCTACTCCGTGCGGGACACCAACGTCTCCGGCATCCTCGGCAACATCGCGGTGCCCACCGCCGACGGCCAGTGGGCCGTGCCGACCGGCCTCCCCGAGCACCCCTCCACCCAGGCCGACGCGGCCTCCGTCGAGGACGAGATCGCCCGGGCGCAGAGCTTCGCCGACGCGGGCGCCGGCCTCGTGCGGGACGACGCGCGCCCCTCCCCGCTGACCAGCAGCGGAGTCGTCCACGCCGGCCAGAGCGCCCCCTACCCCATCTCGGACGCCTCCTTCGTGGGCATGACCCTCATGGGCTGGGACTACTCGCACACCACCTACGTCGCCGACGAGAACACGCGCGTGGGCACCTGGGTGGACTTCGGCCAGACCTCCGGCTCCGACCTCGCCAAGGCCCACGAGCTCGCGCGCTGGTTCTACGTCAACGGCGACCTGTGGCTCAGCACCGCCGACGACTACCAGCGCGGCGACATCCTCTTCTTCTCCAGGCAGTCCCCGGGCGGTGCGGGAACCACCGGCGACTACTTCGCGAACGTCTACCACACCGCGATCTACCTGGGCGACGGCATGATCGCCCACTCCTGGGGGGACTCCGGGGCCGGCGTCGTCGTCGAGCCCCTGCCGGACTCCCTCAAGCAGGACCTCTCGCTGGTCGCCCGCCCCGCCCTGCAGGGCGCCCCGGCGCCGACCCAGGTCGGGACGCCCTCCGCCGAGGCGACCGAGGAGCCGCAGACCTCCGACCCGGCTCCGGCGGAACCGACCTCCCAGCACGCCGAGGACCCCGCCACCTCCGAGCCGGACCCGGGCTCGGGGGACGCGACCATCGCGATCGAGGACGCCGTCCCCGGGGAGTCCCCGTCCTCCGAGCAGAAGGACGTCATTGTCGCGGCGGACCCGCCGCGCCACCACCGCGACGGCCTGCTGGCCTCCACCGGAGCCGGGGGAGTGTTCGCCCTGGTCGCGGCCGCCCTGCTGGGGGCCGGAGTGCTGCTGAGGCTGCGCCGTCGTCCTGGCGGGCACCCCGACATCTGAATCGAGTCCCGGATATCTGACTCGGATCCCGCGCCTGCACGCCGGTCGCGAACGGTGACGGTCCTCGCGGCAGGGGACGGTCCATGTCGGCTACCGTCGGGGAGTCAGACGCGCGAAAGGGACCAACGTCGATGAAAGTACCCGGTCAGTCCGGAAAGATCCGCCCGAGCAGCCGGCCCGAGAAGAAGGCCGACAAGGGCGGCTCCAAGCAGGGGGACAAGAAGCGGCGCAATACGCTCGGCAACCCCCTGCTGTGGGTGGCGCCCGTCATCCTGATCGCGCTGCTGATCTGGGCGCTGCTGTCGGGGCTGGGCGGCTACCGCGCCATCGACACCTCCGAGGGCCTGGCGATCCTCAAGGACAACCCCACCACCGTCAAGTCCGTCACGGTGGTCGACGGCAACCAGCGCGTCGAGCTCGACCTGACCGAGGGCTACACCACGGTCCCCTCCGAGCCCGGCGAGACCGGCAAGCCCGTGGGCAAGAAGGTGCAGTTCAACTACACCGAGGCGCAGGCCGCGCAGGTCGATGAGCTGGTCCAGGCGGCCGCCCCGGTGGGCGGCTTCAACTCCGTGGTCCCGACGCAGAGCTGGTGGTCCTCCATGCTCCAGCTCATGCTCCCCATGGCGCTCTTCCTGGGCGTCATGTGGTGGCTGGTCGGCCGCATGAGCGGCGGCCGCGGCGGCGCCATGGGCTTCGGGCGCTCCAAGGCGAAGGTCGGGCAGAAGGAGATGCCCGACGTCACCTTCGACGACGTCGCCGGCGAGGACGAGGCCGTCGAGGAGCTCGAGGAGATCCGCGAGTTCCTCTCCGAGCCCGAGAAGTTCCAGGCCGTGGGCGCCAAGATCCCCAAGGGCGTCCTGCTCTACGGTCCGCCCGGAACCGGCAAGACCCTGCTGGCCCGGGCCGTGGCCGGCGAGGCGGGCGTGCCCTTCTTCTCCATGTCCGGCTCGGAGTTCGTCGAGATGTTCGTCGGCGTGGGCGCCTCGCGCGTGCGCGACC
>ERZ772986.647-NODE-647-length-21058-cov-8.554207_pt1 | contig 21058 bp, 19 predicted proteins | sample MGYA00511898_ERZ772986 | MGnify/ENA primary metagenome ERZ772986 (study PRJEB29015, sample SAMEA2737934) | human oral metagenome | biome: human oral; feature: human-associated habitat; material: dental | place: China | collected 2148 ... | reverse complement strand
TCGCCTCGTGGGCCGCCAGGTAGGCCTCCGCCAGGTGCATGTTGGCGTTCTGGCCGCGGTAGGGCTCGGCCCGGTGGAATTCGCGGTCGAAGGCATCGATGCCCGCGCCGTCGGCCTCCACCCAGAACCTCTCGATGACCTCCAGGGCCGCCGTAAGCAGGTCCTCGCCCCCGGGAATCCCGGCGGTGGTCGCGGAACTGGCGCCGAGCAGGATGTGGGCCTGCCCGTAGAGTTCCTTGCGGAAGCTGGGGGAATCGCCTCCGACGGTCGGGAACCACCCGCCGTGCTCTGTGTCGCGCCCAGTGCCGTTCAGGTAGAAGCCGATGCCGTGCCGGGCCACGTCCTCGGCTCCGGGACGCCCCTGCATGGCCGCTATGGAGAAGCAGTGCAGCATTCGCGCTCCCAACCACAGTTGCGATCCCAGCCGGGGCAGGGCGTGGCCTCGCGAATCGAGGTAGGCGTAGCCCGCTCCGGGCAGCACCACCTCGGGTTGGAAGAAGTCCAGCAGCGCTTCCCGGTGCTTTGCGAGCCAGTCGCGATGCTCGGCGCTGTCCAGCCAGCTGATCTGCCTTGGCTTCGGTTGATTCATCGGGTCTCCTTCGACTGGCGACGGCCCATACGACGACGTCTCCTGCTCGTGTCGGACATCGTCGTCGATCCTCTGTGTCGTGCGTACGAAGCATCGTAACGGCAGGCATGATGCCCTGAGAGTTGTCACCGGGGGTCTGCGAAGGGATCCCGCGTGGGGTCGGGGTGAATCTCCAATTCGATCTCACGGGCGGCTGTCGCCGCGGCTTCCGGGCCGGTGAGGTGACCGATCAACGCTGCCGTCATGTCCATGCCGGCCGCCACCCCGGAGGAGGTCCAGCGGTTCCGGTCGTGAACCCACCGCGCCCTGCGCACCCACGTGACCCCGTCCCCGTGTCCTGACGCCCAGTCGAAGGCTCTTTTGTTGGAGGTCGCCCGGTATCCGTTCAACAAACCAGCGGCTGCCAGAACCGCCGAACCGGTGCACACCGAGGCGATGATCGCCGCCGGGGCTGCCAAATGGGTGAGCATCTGGAGGAATTGCTGGTCACGGACCAGGCGACGCGTGCCCGGACCTCCCGGCACCAGCACGATGTCGGTGGGCGCTGCATTCTTCAAGGATGCAGGGACCACGATCTCCGCTCCCTGGCTGCTGCGAACCGGGCCGGCTTCGGGCGCCACGTAGACGATCCGGTACTCCTCGGGCAGCCGGGCAAGGAGCTCGACCGGCCCGAACACGTCAAGCAGTTCGAAGTCCTCGAACAGCACCACCGAGACGTCGTACACGATCCCCATCCTATTGCCGCGTGGAAACCGGGCAGCCCGCGCCCGGTTCAGCGCCTCACCGTCGGTTTCCTCGCTGGGCTGCTTCGCGTTGCTGCTCCATGAGAACTGCTTTGAAAGCTCCCATGGCGTTGGGGTCGTTGCGTGGGACGCCGGCTTTGACAGCTCGGCGGTGCCAGCGGCGGAGGAGGAATCGGGGAAACCAGAAGAAACCGATCAAAAAGGTCAATATGCAGAACACCCATGTAAGTCCGATCACTTCCGCAACGATTCGATGTAGAGGCGGTTTGAACGCTGGCAATGACATGAGCAACATACCTACACCCCCGTAGAACATGGCGAGGGGTGGGCAGGGCCAGCCGCGATAGTTGATGACGAAGCGGGAAATTGGCTTGGTATAGGCGACCCAGCCCTGCCAGAGCCCGAGCAAACCGATGAGTATGAGCACGATTGCAGCTAGGATTTCACTGGGAACGACGCCCTCCAACAAAACTACTTGATTCATCATCTGCCAAACAGCCCTTTACCCCAGTTCCAGATGCCTTCGCCAAGGTCTGCGTTGCGATCACCAACAGTCTTGCCTTCGCCGGTGTCGATGCTCATGCCCAACCCGACCACGACACCCACCGCCAAGCCGACGGCGGTTCCACCCACGGGAATCATGGAGCCGATTGCAGCGCCTGCGGCAGCTGACGCCGCCACCTGTGAGTATGTCCGGACCGCGGCGGTTTCTCTTACTCGTGATTGCCGTTCGCCGGCGGAAGTTCCGGGTTTTGTTCGCGGTATCGTTTGTCGGTTTTCTCGAGTTCGCTGCTGTAGGTCAAGCCGACTCCGAGAACGAAGAGGCCGCGTCCTGCTGCGCGTCCGAGAGCGGACGTTCCGGTGCGGGTCTGCAAACTGTGTTCCCGACCCAGACCCCACGACCCCGTGACGTTGGGTGGATGGATCACGGTTGCCGGACCGTGTCGTCTCCGTGGAGGACCGAGGAATGTTTCGGTCACTGCCGCGCGGAAGCGGGTCAGGAAGCCTCCCTGCTGGTTGGTTTGAGGAATCCACGATTTCCAGTCCCAGTGCCGGGATTTGGCGTGTTTCACCAAGTAGGGGATCCTGAAATCGTGCCCGAAGAGGCGAATGATGACACGTTCGACGTTCACCTTCCTGGTCTCACCCACGGCTGCCAGAGACGCGAGCAGGGTGTCTCCGGCGACTCCTTGCCACGCAGGAGACCCTGCTTCCGGGAGGCCGTCGTCGCCGAGCGACCCCCGAATCAGGGTTGCTGGGAGTGCCGTGGCGTGTCGGCCACCTGAACGATGTAGGGCTGTTCTCCGCGGCGGATGTAGCGACCACGACCGGGCGGCATGTGTTCCGGGGTGATCCGGGGCAGTATCTGACCCTCCGACCGGTCGCCGGACATCAGCAGTATCGCCCCGCCGGTGTCCCGGATGCTTTGCAGCAGCGGACCGTAGAGCGCCCTCGTGGCGCCTGCGACGGGACGGGTGGCCACCACATGAAATCCCAGATCCCGCGCCGCGGGCAGGTAGGGGACCAGTGGGGCGAGGGGTTCGGAACCGCCGGCCGAGATGATGTCGTGATCGTCGATGAGGAGAACGACCTGCGGGGAACGCAGCTTCTCCTCCGGGCTGCGGGAGGGACGGGCCTCCAGCTCGCTGGCTATGGAATTCGCGAGCCCCGCCGCTTGCCGGAGGGAACTGGCGTGGGCCGCGAGGTAGGCGTCGGGAATGACTCCCGGGACGTGCCCGCGTGGATCGACGACGGCGATCGCCAGTTCCTCCGGGGTGTACCGCTCGATGAGCCCCCGGGCGATGGTGCGCAGCGTGGTGGATTTGCCGCATTTCGCGTCGCCCAGCACGAGAAGGTGCTGGTCCCCGTCGTCGAGATCCCACAAAGCGGTGTCCATGGTGTCCTGCCGGAGACCCAGCGGAACGGAGGATTCCTCTGCGGCGTCGGGCAACGACTCGGGCGGCAGGTGTTCGGGAAGCAACCGGATCGGCGCGGCGGCAGGACCGGACCACGACTCCGAGACCTGCTGCGCGAGGCGTTCGAGAGCCTCCCCGATGTCCTCGGATTCCGAGATCTCCAAGCTCGGGAGAGCCACCTGGGCCAAGGTCTTGTTGTCGGTCAGCGCCCGGCCCGGGGTGTCGGACGGAATGGTCGGGGCCAGTTTGCGGTCGATTATCGAATCGGTGGGATCGTTCAGGCGCAGTTCGACACGGGTGCCGAACAAGGTCTGGTGCGCCATCCGGAGTTCCCCCCACCGGCCCATCGAGATCACCAGGTGCAGGCCATAGCTGGCGGCCTGGAGCATGAGACGGGTGAAGGAATCCTCGAGCGGCTCGAAATCGCTGCGGAGGATTCCGTAGCCGTCCACCAGCAGCACGATGTCGGCGCTTGCCAGTTGGGGCAGTCGGCCCGCGGCGTGCATGGCGCGCAACTGCGACATCGAATCGATGCCGATGCTCTTGAACAGCTGCTCGCGAGAGCGCAGCATCAGGGCCAGTTCCTCTACCAGACGACGCATCCGGTCGGTGTCCCCACGTGTGGCAACCCCGCCGACGTGAGGGAAACCTTCGATGCGCCTGAGGCCGCCACCGGCCAGGTCCATGCCGTAGATCGCCACCTGCTGGGGGGTGGCGTGCAGCGCCAGGGAAGCGGCCACCGTGCGTAGCAGCGTGGTGCGACCGGTCTGTGGGCCGCCGATGATCGCGACGTGGCCGCCGCTGCGGGTCAGATCCAGCGTCCAGGGGAGTTGACGTTGATGCGCCGGATCGTCCTCCAGACCGACGACCACCTGCAGCGGATCGCCATCGGAACGTTCCCTGACCTGCCCGAGAGTGAGGCGGCTGGGTAGCGGCGGAAGCCAGACCGGGGAGACGGCTGTGTCGTCGGCCCGCAGCCCTGCGACGACCTCCTCCACGAGGGTGCGTCCCGTGTCCGGGCGACGCAGCAGGGGAACTGACGGGTCACGTTCGTCGACGTTTATGCCGTTGTAGACCGGGAGTTCGTAGATGCGTGGACCCGAGGTCACTGTTTCCTGGCGAACTCCGCTCGGCACGGGCCCGGAGACGTACCCAGCGCGGAATCGCTGGTACACCGAGGTGTCGACCTTCAAATAGCCGTACCCGGGCATGGGAGGCAGGTGGAAGGCGTCGGTGGAGCCAAGCACCACCTGGGATTCCGATTCGCTGAAGGTCCGCAACCCCAGCCGGTAGGACAGATAGGTGTCCAGGCCGCGCAGTTTCCCACCCTCGATCCGCTGGCTGGAAAGCAACAGGTGAACCCCGATGGAGCGTCCGATGCGTCCGATCTGCAGGAACAAATCGATGAAATCCGGTTCGGCGGTGAGCAGCTCACCGAATTCGTCGATGACCACGAACAGATGCGGCATCGGGGGCAGGTCGGGTCGTTTGCGACGCAGTTCCCGGTAGTGGGTGATCGACGGCGAGGAATCCGCGTCCTTGAGCTGCTGCTGGCGGCGCACCACCTCACCCTGCAGCGATGCGCGGGCACGCACGGTCAGTTGTGGATCGTCGGCGAGGTTGTCGATCAGACCGGCCAGGTGGGGGAGCGGGGTGAAGGGGGAGAAGGCCGCCCCGCCCTTGTAGTCGATGAGGATCATCGCCAAATCCTCCGGTGAGTGCGCTGTCGCGAGTGACAGGATCAGGGTGCGGAGCATCTCCGACTTGCCGGAACCGGTTGCGCCGATGCAGATACCGTGCGGTCCCATTCCCTGCTGGGCGCTTTCCTTCAGATCCAGGTGCACGGTGCGGCCGTTGTCGTCGATGCCGAACGCGACACGCAGGAAGTCCGCCGGGGTGCGGGGACGCCACAGCTGGGCCAGATCAATGGGCTGGTGCAGGTCGATGCCCAGCATGTCCTCGATGTCGGCTTGTTCACCCTCGACGACCTCCTGGTGAAGGGCCGAGAAGGTACGGCGTGCGGCGAGGTCACGGGCAATTGCCTCAAGCTGCCAGGATTCCGCCCCCTCAGGGGTGAAACGGGTGGTGCTGGGCTCGGTGCCGCGGGCCCCGTGTGTGATGGTCGCCTCGTCACGCAGGTCGATGCGGATGTCAACATCGTCGGGTTCGTCCAGACGGTCATCCAGGAGGTGGATGACGGTCACCTCCAGGTCACGGTGGTGGAGGGTCTGATCGGGATGCCGCAGGCCTGATGCCGGGTGCCCGTGATCGTCGGAGATCACCACCAACCGGGACAGCTCCTCCGCCTGCCCGCCCCGCCGCCTGGCTGCCGTAGCGGCGGCGGACCGTTCGGCCATCTCGCTGGCGAGGATGTCGCTCAGCGCATCGAGGGTGGGTGCGACGCGCCGGGCCGGCACGGGCCCGTCGAAAAGGTTGGGATCATGAACGTGCGGCAGCAGGTCGAAACCTCGCCAGTCACGCGCGTGCTCAACGGGGAAGGCGGCCGCCAGTTCCAGGTCCTCGGGCAATTGGTGGGCGGTGAGCTGCATGACCAGCGCGCGGATCATGGGGATGGTGCGTTCGCGAGGCCCGATCACCGCCACCACGGCGGCTTCCCGCAGGTCGGCGGTGGCGGGCATCGCCTCGATGGAGGAATGGGAGCTGGTGAGCATCTCGGCTTCGCGCAACAGGATCGGGTCGATCGGCTCCACGGGGGATTCGGAGGTGGGGACGTTCAGTGTGAACCACGGCACCGTCGCCATCCCGATGCGCGCCTGAAGGTGGTCGGCGTCGGAGCGGCGTCGTTCCCACAACCTCTCGGGGTCGTGGATGAAGCTGACGATCCCGGCCGGGCTCGGGTGCAGCGCCAAGGCGGTGTTGCGGGCGTGCTCGGCCTGTTCCCGCAGCTTGTCGCGGGTGCGTTCGAGGTAGTCGAGGTAGCGACTGCGGTGGAGACGCAGCTGCTTGGCGGCGCGTCCCCGGCTGGAGATGGCGAAACCGAGACCGCTTACGAGGGCCACGGTGAAAACCACGGCGGCGATCAGCATGAACAGCGGCTGGCCGTTGCGCATCACCACCATCATCACCACGGATGTGAGTGCCCCGACCACTGGCAGCAGGAACTGGAACGGGGTCGGGCTGATCTCGGCGCCGAGCGTGGGTGGCGACGGGATCTCGATCGGGCCCGGACGTCCGAGCGGTGTCGTGGTTCGGGTGGGGCGTTGGATTCGTCTGTGCGCCGAGGTGGGTTCCTGGAGTTCCTGATCCTCGGGAGCCATGGTTTCGTTCGTCACGGGATGCATCCCTTCGCAGGGCGGGTGAGCGCCTCTATCAGGCCGGCGGCCAGGCGATACATCTCGAAGGCATCGGGTTCCCTGAGTTTCTTCCGGGTGCCTGGGCGACGATCGTGGCCTTGCAGGACCGAAGTCGGGGGAAGCCCACGCACCAGCGCGCGGATCGACGGGCCGACCACACCGCGCACATCGGCCACGGCCAGCAACACGGGAAGGCGTTTACCCAGGGCCGTCGCGACGTCGAGGGTTGACTGGATCATTCCCCTGTCGGCTGCCGTGACCAGACACAGTGCGTGGGAGTCGGTGGCTATCAGGCTCAGCTGGGGAAGCGGCGCAGCTCCCCAGTCCGTGATCGTCAGATCATGGTCGCGCTGGGCGTTGCCGACGACCTCACCCCAGAACAAGAGCGGATCGCTCCAATGCTCGGGGGTCAGATGACGCACTGTGTGCGGGCTCGTCAACCGCGCGAACTGTGACCGCTCGGGATCGTCGGTGGTGATGACGAGCAGGCGGTCCGGACGCAACCGGGCCAACATCACGGCCAACCCGGAGGCGATGGTCGTGGTGCCGCTCCGGCGCCCTATCGAGGCGACCGCGATCCGTCGCCTCACCGGCAGTGGGGTGTTGATACTGCGTGCCAGCTGCTCCAGATGTCGGTGACGGGCACTTCCCGAGGCTCGAAGCCAGGCGCTGATCATCGGAACGTCTCCAACAGATCGGTGTACACGTCGAGCGCCCCCAGGGCCAGAGGAATGGTGGTGATGATCAGCAGCACCTCTGCGACCTCGGCGGCGCGCCGCAACTTGGCTGCTAGAACGGCGCTGGGCCGGATCAGGGCGACGCCGAGCAACGCGGCCAGCAGGGCGGTTGCGGTGGCCAACCGTGACGTGGGGCTGAGCTGAGGACTTCCGACGAACATCGCCAGCAGCGGTACCAACCCGGCGATCAGGAGCGCGATGCGCTGCGGTACGAGGGGCAGCACACGGGCGCGCAGCAGGAGAACCAGACAGATCGCCGGGGTCAGGCCGGTGGCCCAGGGGTTCTCCTGACCGGACAACGACAAGAGCGCAAGTCCTGTCGGGAAGCTGATCGCGATGACGGCCCAGGTAAGGGTGGCGAATCCCTCCTCGATGGCGTGGTCAACGTTCCGGCGTTCCGAACGTTCCCCACGCATGGCGCGATCGTCGTACCTGGTTAGTCCGCTCAGGGCCAGGGCCACTCCCGGCAACAAGCCGATGAGCGCCATCCCGGTCAACGCCGTCACCACGGCGACCAGGATCCGCGGCCAGAACAGCTGATCCCCCAAAGCGGCCAGGACAGCGGCCAGCACCCCGATTCCGCTGCACAGCAGCGCCGAACGCCGGTTCAAACCGGCCCCGACGATTGCCCCGAGCACCAGCCAGGCGGCGCCTGCCAGGACGACGATGCGGGTACCTGCGGTCCAGGGTTGGGGAGCCAGGACGAGCAGAGGAACGGCGATCCCGAAGGCCGCGGCCCCGAAGGCGGCGGCAGCCCCGGTGCGGGAGCGGCGGGCGAAAACTGCCGCCAGGACGGTCAGGAGCGCGGCCGCCAGGAGAAGCCAGTAGTTCCTGGGATCCGTTGGTTTACCGAGCACGGCCTGTGCGCTCACCGAGACGATGCCGGCGACAACAGCGGAAAGTGTTGCGACCGAGGCGGCGCCCGCGACCTCGCCCCAGTGATCACCGCGCCGCCCGGCCGCTGTCGCCACCGTGTCGGTGATGTCAACGATCTCGGGGGGATGAGGGGCGTCGTCGAGAGGGACCAGGTGGATCATCGTGCCGTGGTCGACTCCCTGATCCCCGAGGGTCGAGTCGAGTTCGATGCGCACTCCCGTGAGCGTGGTAAGCGCGATTTCACGTCCCCCGGGGATGCGTTCGTCCAGAACCTCCAGCAATTGCGGCAGCAGCGCCCCGACGGGTTCGTCGTCGGGAAGAACCAGGTCGGCCTTGCGGTTGCTGCCGATCATGGTGAGTCGCGTGTAGGCCATCACCGCTCCTTCTTGTCCTTCTTGACGACAGTGAGGGTCTCCGGATCGATGGTCAGACCCGATGCCGGATCCGTGTAGGTCCTGGTTTCCGGGTCGTAGTACCAGCCGAGCCGGATGTCGATCGTGCGGCCCTGAGGGTCGGTGGCCAGCATGGTTTCGGGATCGACCCGGAAGCCGGTCCTGGGATCGATGTAAATGCCGGTTTCCGGGTTAAACAACAGCCCTGTCTTCTCATCCTCGACGTATCCGTTACCGGGTTTTATGGGATTGGCCTTCATGGCCGCCATGAAGGAATTTATGGCCTGCTCATGCTGTTGGCGTTCCAGTAGACCCAGCACGAAACCGGTGCCCAGACAGGCGACCCCAACAACCGCTGCGAGAATCACCGAGCCGAGCAGCCGGCCCAGATTCGTGTTCACCTTGTGCCGTTCAGTGAGTCTTCCGTGAATGAAGGCGGAAGCGAGACGTTCCCTATGGGTTTTGGTGGTCTCGATCAGGGTGCGGTCGAATTCGTTCATCGCGTTCCTGGCAGATTTGGAAGGGCTTCGATCCGGAGTTCACGCTGTCCCAACCGGAGATGAGCCAGCAGACCGGGTGCCATGGGGAAGCTGATGGTCTGGTCTGCGGGTAGTGGGTGATTTCCCTGGGCGGTGATGATGGCGGTTCCTCCCCGGCTTCCCATGTCGCTCAGCAACAGCAGGCCCGATTCGCTCCACAGCATCAGATGGGTGCGGGAGATGGTCCGGCTGATGTCGGTGACGGCCAGGCAGTGGTAGGGGGGAGCCACCCGTGGGTCGCGCCCGATCACGCATGGCATGTCGAGCCGGTAGCTGGAGCCGTCGTCAAGGGAAGCGATCAATGTCACGTCGACGGGTGGGCGTCTCGGGGCCGTGGTGTCCAGGACGAGAGGGCGGGGCCTTGGGCGCAGCGGATCCTGGCCGCGTCTGATGTCGACGGCGTGCAGACCAGGCAACCTGCCGGGCAGCCCGGTCACCGGGTCAACCGAGCGCAACCCCAGGAGTAGATGCCCGGGGCTCGTTCCCCGGTGCGTGCGCAACCGCCACCACATGACCGTCAGGACGATCGTGACGAGAGCACTCAGTGACATAACCAGCGTCCGCGGGAGATCACCGGCCAAACCCCAGAGGGCGACGGTCGTGACGACCAAGGCGATGATGATGAAATCCAAGACCGAGGAAGCGAGCAGACGCCATGTTTTGGCCGGGACATCGGCGAAGGCCGGGGTGCTTCCAGCCATGGGTCGAACCTCCTCTCCCGCAGCCGTGGTTTGGAGGCAAGTCAATCATGTCCTTCGGCGAGTTGCGTATACCGGGTTTACCGGGTTTATGTTGCGCCGTCTCTGTCGGATGACAGAGTGTCGTCCTTTTGGTCGACGAAATGTTTAAACTTTTCGGGGGCGGTGAGCGTTGTTGCTTGTCGGAGCGGGTTTGCCCGGGGAGTCTGCGGGGCAGAAGTCAGGTTGATGCTTCAATGATTGTTGCGCGTCGTCGGGGTTTCAGGCAAAGGTTGCGGGACTCGAGTTCAGTAGTCCAAGGAATAGAGGATTGTTGTGAAGTTCGCGATGGAGAGCGACGCGCTGGTTGATCTGGGGCAGCGGACGCAGGCGGAGTCGGAAGATCTCGGTGTTCTGGTGAGGAATCTGTATGATGCCGCGGAGCCGCTGGCGGGTCAGATGAATGGTCCGGCTCGGGCTGCTTTTGACAAGTTCAAGGGCAGTATTGATGATATTGCTTATTCGCTGAACAGTGCTTTGGCTGGGATTGTCGGTTCGATTTCTGGGCAGAACAAGGCCTTTGTGGGGGCGGCTGAGGATGGTGCTGCGGTGCATAGTTCTGCTGAGGGGGCGGCTGATTTCAGCGCTGGTGTGTTCTTGAGGGGGATCGGTCCGTGCTGATCGGGCCGGCCAGTTGAGTTTTCGATGTCCGTTTTGAGTGTTTGAGTTCTTTTGGGAGAGTGTGTGATGTCGTCGGGTAATCAGATGGATCGTAATGATTACAGCGTGGCTGCGTCGCAGAACGCGCAGGCCAATTTTGAGGCGGCTGCCTCCAGGCTGGAGTCGGCGTTGGATCGTCGGGACAGTGATGTGAAGCAGGCTATGGGCAGGTACCAGGCGGATGGCGTGTCTGAGGAGTATGCGCATCTGGAGCGGCGGTGGAATATGGGTGGTCATCAGCTGCGCGAGGTGATTGGTTCGATTCGTAATTCGTTGGGCGATAACGACGACATTGCCGTTCGGGCTCTCTCCACTGCCGCCGCTGCCGTTCCCGATGCTGGCGGCTCCGCCGGGTGATGGAAGTTTCTTTCTCTCCGTTCGCCGATGGGTGGGGACATGATTATCGGACCCTGTTGTGTTCGAGCGAGCGGGTCACTTTGACGGCGGCGGTTCGTGGGTTCATCCGGGATGCTCGTGAAGGTTGGGTCAGACCAATTCTGGGCACTTCCACGGCGGCTCATCTGGGATGGTTCGTCGCCGACGAGCTGCGGTTCTCGGGCGGCTATTGGGCGGTCAGGGGGGAAGACGGTGCCGTCTATGACGGGCGTTCCAGGTATCGAATTGATGCGCTTGAGGATCTGTGGGGGGAGTTCTCAAGGGACCGGGAACAGTTGTGGTCCTTCCGGGAGCTGGCTCCCAGCGCCCAAGGGGCGTTCTTCTTCGATGTGTTCACCCGGGAGAGGGCCCAGGAGAAAACCCTGTGCGGGGCGGTGGCCGAGCACATGGTAGCTGGGCTTGGCGGGGGCAGGTTGGTTCTTTGGGGTGAGTGCGAGCCGCTGGCCAATGTGTGGAGCAGGACCGAGCTGACCGGTTCGTTGCGGGCGCAGATGCCTACATCGCGGCGGCACCTGGCTAGGGGGGAGCGCGGAGAGCCGGTGAGCATCCAGGTTTCCAGGACCAGGATCGGGCTGCTGGAACACACCCGAGGGTTGGTGCCGGCCGGCGAGTACGGGAGACCGGATGGTCTTGCGGAAGGGATGCCGTTGGCTATGCATCCGGCGATCACCGAGACCCTCAAGGGCCTGGTTGACGGGTTCCGCCCGAACTTGGCGATGATCTCGTACAGCGAGGTGGTTGATCAGGACGGGTCTCTGGGGCAGATCGCGTCCAGAAGAAGAATGGATGTTCCGTTGGCGGTGTTGATCGGGGCTCCGGCGGTGCGGGACCTGGGGATCGATGTTGCGGATTTGTCGGTGAACCACGATGTGACTCCGCTGGGCCTGAGACGGGCACCGAGTTTGTTGGTCAGGTTCAGCGGCAGGGACGAGCTGTGGCATCAACTGGTTGCATTCGCCCACGATCTCGATCAGGAGCGCCTGGCAGCGGTGCTGGCGGTCGAGTTCGACGATACGACACCCGGGAGGGGATGAGCAGGTGGCCACTGAACTGGTGTTGCTCAGCGACGTTCCCCTCACTGAGGAGGTGCACCACCGCGCGTACAAGCGACTGGGGATGACGGGGCAAATGCTCGAATGGCTCGACGGCCGGGTCTTCACCTTGCACGACGAGACCGGACAGCACCTTCTCACGGTGCATGCCCCCGTGGTGATTCACGACGCCCGGGAAGCAGTGGCTGCGCTCAAGGATCCGCCAGGGGCGTTCGGGTTGTGGAGTGAAATCATGGTGCCTTTTGAAAACACGGAAACTGGCCGTGCGGTGGCCGAGGCCTTGGCTGTTGAAGTCGGTGGCCTGATCAGGGAAAGAGTGTGAGGATTGTGGCAGGCAGTTGGAAGATAGATCCCGCCGGCGTGAAGGGAATCCTGACGAGCGTGGGGACCGAGCAGGAGACCCTGATCGCGGTGCTGGGTGAGGGGGAGTTCGAGGCGATATTCACCGGGATCGGTGAGGCCGGTGGATTGATCGCTGAAGTTCCGAAGGCGCTACAAGCTTTGATGGAAAATCAGAAGTCGAATCTGCAGGCGGTCACCAACAGGGTCGCTGCGGGTACGAACGGGGTGGCGAACGCGGTCGGTTCCTACAATCGGGGACAGGATGCGATGGCCGGTGAGTTCCAGCGACAAATGGTCGCTTCCGCGTCGAGTGGCGACTTTTCTTATTTTGAAGCCAATGGGTGCAAAAACGGACTGTAAGAGTATCTGCAGAACCGGTCGTTAATGGGTTTTCAGGGCAGGGAGTGGTGAGTGATGGCTGAGCAGCCACAGTCGGGTGACGGTTTGGTGATGCCGGAGGCGTTTCCGTGCAAGAGCGAAAACATCAATGTGGAAAACGTCAAATCGGCGTCCGCGAAATTGAAGTCCATGGGGCAGACGATTGATTCCAAGATGGATGCGATCGTTGGTCTGTGGAATGGTTTACCAGCCGTGTATGTGGCCCCGGAGGCCGAGCAGGCCTACGGTTTGATGGCGCCGGCCGCCACCGCCTCGGAAACTATCAAAACCAAATTTGAGAAGGCCTCTGGTGCGTTGGATGTGTTCGCGGAGGCAATAGGCCCCGTCAAGTCAGAACTCGCCAGTTTGGAATCCGAGGCCGCCACATTCCGCAGCAACACCCTGTCAACCTACGGGGACAAGTGGCGGGATCATCAGGAAGTGGTGGACCGCAACAACGAATTGCTCGGCCGCTACGCCAAGATCGTGGAGACAATGACCACCGCAGCCGCCACGTGCGCCACCACGATCAACGGACTGCTGGACGGGGTCAGTTTGCCCGCGGTGGAGGGGATCTCCGCCGAAGCGATCATGAAATCAGGGGAAATAATGCCCTGGGGCGGTGCGGTAGAGAAAAACCGTAACTGCGCGGAATCCGTGGGGCATGGGGTGGGGAACTTCGCCAAAAACACTTGGGAGGGTGTGCAGGCGTTGTTCGGTCGGGGTGCGGACGGCTCTTGGTCTTGGGAGAATGCCGGTAATACCTGGCTGGGTATCGGGGACTTCGCCATGTCGGTGTGGGTGGTGAAGAATCCCTTGGTGGCGGCTGGGGTGACGCTTCTTGGTGGTAAGGAGGGTGCCCAGTGGGTGGCGGATCGTTATGAGGTTGTGGCGACTGCCGCCGCGGGGATGGTGGGTTTTGATTTGGATGCCCATCTGAGGGGTGAGGACGGATTCCATAAGTGGAAGAAGGATGGGATCGTGTCCTCCGTGACCGAGTCCGCGCTCAATATTGTTTCTGCTCGTATTCCTGGTGCCGGGCCGGTGAAGGGTGTGGTGGCTGGTACCAAATTGGGTGCTGCGGCGGTCAAGACGTTGAATCTGGCCACGCGGGCGGCGGATTTCGCGGTTCCTGGTGGTGGCTGGTTGATTCGGGGTGGGGTCAAGGTTGTTGATCTGGGGTTGGAGCAGATCCAGAAGCTTCGTTCCAAAACCCGGGTTGATCTGACCGAGGCGGCAGGGCCGGTGAAACCGGGGCCGCTCACTCCCGGCGGGCACAACTCGAGTGGTCATGGTGGTGGTTCCCCACACACCAACACCAGTAGCAGTAGTGGTGGTGGGGGTGGTGTGTCGAGGTCATCGGGTCCGGGGCCCGACTTCTTGGCGCCTCGTAACCCGGGCGGGCCGAGACTCAATCCCTTCGGCATGAATCTGCACGCCAACAACCCCATCGCGGGTGGAGGTGGCCACACGTTCCCGGGTAACGATCCGATCGGTGGACACACGGGTACGGGCAGCGGTGCTGGTTCCGGTCACGCCGGTACCGGCGGCCACAGCAGCGGTGGCGGTGCGGGTGGTAGTGGTCAGGCAGGCACCAGTGGCGGCACCGGCACGGGTACTGGTCCCGGCCACGGTGGTGGTGTGGGTGCTGGTAATGGCGGTCACACGGGCACCGGTGGGTCCAATGCGGGTGGTTCTCATCAGCCTCCTACGAATCCCAACGGTGGTTCACGTCCTGATCCGCTGCTCGAGAAACCGCGAACCCGCCATGACTCGGAGGAAACCCCCACCACCAAGAACAGCCGTGAGGAAAACCCTGCTGGTGGGAAGAGTCCGACACGCCCGGCTCCGAAGGATCCTTCAACCACAAGAACCGGGAGCGATGGTGGGGAGACTCCGCGTGCCCGTCATGGTCAGGAAAACACCGGGCCTTCCAGTCGCGGGAATCCTCATGGGCATGGTGGTGGATCCGCGCCGACCGGAAACGAAAACCCGGCGAGGAGTGCTGACCGGTCACGGCACTCACCCACAGAACCCGTCGATCCCGGGCACGCTCCCCGACCCCGGAACACCACACCAGAAACCAACCCTGAATCAAAACACAACCCCGAACAACCCGCCAGCCCGGAGCAACCTGATCACCCCACCGGCCCGGAACACCCGCATAGAGACGACGAGGGGTCCTCTACGGGGAAGAACACCAGTTCTGATGGGTCGAGGTTGCCTGATCCGCCCACGGTGAAGACTTGGGATGGTAGAGAGGTTCCGAACACGCTGCGCTCGGGTGAGGCCAGGGAGAGGTTCGGGGTGGACTACACCGATGCGGATGTGAAGCGGGCCTATGAGAACGCTTTTGATCCGGTGAAGGGGGAGCATGTTGATCCGCGTACCGGGGAGCCGCTTGTGGAGACCACCCGTGATGGACGAGGACGCGGGTGGGAGATGCGCTACGACCCTGCCACCAAGGAATGGAGTGCCTGGAACAGGGGCGACGGGTACGGGCGTGCGGGGAAGCCTCTCGCGTTCCCCGAGTACGATCCAGCGGTGGGCAGAACCTATTCCTCTGGCGATGGCAAGGCTCCTGGGGAACCCCATCCACACACCCCGCCCGAGACCCATGACCGCGCCACCGGAACACCGGGGGTGGAGCACGTGAACCGAGGCAACACCAGTGGCGCGGAGAACCAGAAAATCGAGAACTGGTTGAAATATCAGGAACAGATCACCGGTTGGAAACGCGGCGGCGACGGCAAAATCCCTGAATACACACTCTACGACTCAAATGGTGACCCTGTTCGCATTGACGGGCGGACGTGGCGGGGACATCCCCCACAGGAAGTCTTCCTCGACGCGAAACGCGGATACCAGATTCTCCACCACGACCCCGACCACCCCAAAGCCAAAGGCATGCAACAACAGCTGATTGATGAGGCGAAGAGGCAAAGCAGGGTATTGCCCCGTGGTGCTAAACTGGAGTGGCACATCTCCTCCAGAGAAGCAGCCGACGCCATAAGCAGGATCTTGGAAGACGCGAGAATCTACGACGTTGATGTGATCTACACTCCTGAAAGGTGACCACGAACATGACCCACGATCTCGATGACATTTCCGTGTATGCGTGTTGGACACGTCTCAATGAAACCCCAGAAGACATCGCCTACCGAACAATGTGTTTCATGAAAGAATTCTCCACTCGAATCGAGGTGGGACCATGGGAACCCCTGGAGGGCGAATGGGACGGCACCGAGGAAGACTTGGTCAAAGTGGTGAGGGACAATGCAGTGAGGACCGAGGAAGGCAAAATCAGCCGCGGAGCCGGATACAGCATCACGTTGAACAATGACCGTGGCCCTTTGAACACCCACTTCAATGTTTCCGCCGGCGAGGACCAGCTCTTCGAACGAATCGCTTCACCTTGCTTGATGCAGAAGTATTACCGCTCGAAGCATGCGTCGGCGGGTGAGTTGTGGGACGCCTCGGTTCACGCTGCCGTTACTGCCTTCGATCCCGCATTCGTCACCGGACAGGAACGAGCCGTTCTTCGCATGACCCGCCGAGGCGGCTGGAAGATCTCCTTCGGGTATCGGGTGTGGATCAATGACTGGGTCGGCAATGTCACCAGCCATGCGGAAGGCCTTACCACCGAGCGCCTCGGCAATGGCACCCTCATCCGAGTGCCTGATGACTGGCCGGCCCAGCGGGTTGTCGATGCCTTGACCGACACTTTCCAGGCCAACCATCTTGACGAGGTCCCCATCGAGTGGTGACACCACCCACCCCACAACCAGCAAAACCAGAAAAGAAAGGACCCCTTCAAGAGCAAACAATCCCCACACCCAGCAAGGGGAGGAAACCAAGCCGCACCATGACCGCACTGACCACCGAAGAGTTCATTACATGGGGCAACCGCCTCGCTGGCCTCCCGTGTCCCATGACCCTCGAAGAATTCACCACAACAGCAACCAAAGACTTCGGATGGAGCACTACCGAAGGGAAACAACGATTCGCCGCCATCTTCTCGTACTGCTCCGAATATATCTTCGTGGGAAAAAATAGTGATAATCTGGTCACCAGATGCATTTGGGCAATGGCTAGGGTTGAGAAGGGGGAGCGGAATCAAGCCCTTCGGTTGAATGATGATTTTGTCGCTTATGCTGAAGCCGGAGAGAAGGAATGGGGAGGGGTATTTAAAACAGTTGCGGGTAAAAGCCCTCTCAGGGCTTGGCGGCATGAAACAGAAAGTGTTTTTGAACTGACTCGTACTCCACTTGGAATCAATTTTGCTTTCTACAGTCCGCAAGGAGCTCGTTACTATGAGTGAAGTTTTACTCAGGGAGGCTTGTCCGCAGGCAGCGTGTCAACCAGTGAACCCCCTAGTCGGCGCACGCTTGAGGAGGGGTGCGAGCAACTCTTGTGGGATGACTTGCAGAGGGTGAATGCTGATTGTCTTGCACGCCGGTTGTTTCATGAATTTGTAGGCCATGGCCGTGAGAGGTTTTCAAGAGTGCTATCAACGAGTTTGAAAGGGTTGTGTCCTATGGTTTAATAAGCCGGTAATCGCCGTGTTTATTGGATGCTGTGAATACGTTTCAATAACTGGGAGAATGAATCTCATTGAGAGTCATACCAGATATTGGCGGCTGTATGTTACAGGTCACTTGCGTGATCTTCCCAGCATCGTCATCCCTGCGCCTTGAGACTTATTTGCGGCCATCTTCAAACACGCTCTGCCTATAGGGGGGCGTTGGTCGGCGCATCGCCCGTGGGTAATCATCCTTGATGAAGTGTCCTGCGTGATACAGGATTCCTGAAAACCATTCCTCCCTGTATGGAAGTGAGAAAATAGATATGACGGTATCCGAGACTTGGGAAGATTTCGAGTCAGCCTTGATATCCGTGCTCCTCGACCTTGAGGAACGGGAGATGATCACCATCAAACTAGCGGGAGGCAAGGTTCCGTTCATTCAGTTCGCTGGTTTGGGATCCCTCAACGGCGTCGATGGACTCCAGGCCGAGTTCTCCGCGGAGAACGTCAAGGGAGACCGAGGAGCCTCCACCACCTTTACGCCTGAACAGCGTGTTTTCTTCACGCAGGCTGGTTTCGCGGTTGCGAAGGAAGGGCTCGTGTGGCGGCGTGACTATCCGTGGCCCACCCCCAGCCGAACCATCCTCGAAGTCGTTGCAGCCTGCATTACCCGCCTCCGGGACGTCGCAGGGATCGACAGCCCTCAACGGTTGTGTTACGCGGCTTGGCGATACCCCGTCTGGCGGGAAACTCCCCAGGGTGAGGAGCACATCCCCGGAGACATGGATCTTGCGATCCCTGAGCTCGGCATCCCCCAAGAATAACTTCAGAATTCGAAAAGGAGTTTCATGATATTGATGTGATCTACGCTCCTGAAAGGTGACGAAGAACATGACTCAGGATCTCGATGATATTTCCGTGTATGCGTGTTGGACACGTCTCAATGAAACCCCAGAAGACATCGCCCGCATGTCAATGCGATTCATGAAAGAATTCTCAACCCGAATCAAGCTGGAGCGCTGGAGGCCGTTGGAGGGCGAATGGGACGGCACCGAGGCTGGGCTTGTTGAGGTTATCAAGAGGAACCCCGTAACCGATGATGACGGGGAACCCATCCCCGGAGATGGATACCATTTCACATTGAACAATGACCGTGGCCCTTTGAACACCGACTTCAGCGTGCGAGCCGGTACGGACCGACTCTTCGAACGAATCGCTTCGCCCAAGTTTTCGCAGGATTTTTATCGGTCGGTGCATGTGTCGGCGGGTGAATTGTGGGATGCCTCGGTTCACGCCGCCGTCACCGCCTTTGATCCCGCATTCGTCACCGGTCAGGAAATGACCATCCTCATGATGACCCGCCGGGGCGGCTGGAAGATCTCGTTCGGGTATCGGGTGTGGATCAATGACTGGGTTGGCAAGATCACCACCCATGCGGAAGGCCTTACCACCGAGCGCCTCGGCAATGGCACCCTCATCCGAGTGCCTGATGACTGGCCCGCACAACGAGTCGTCGACGCTCTCACTGAAACCTTCCAGGCCAACAACCTCGACGAGGTCCCCATCGAATGGTGATGCCACCCCACACCCACCCAGCGGGGAAACAAGGCACACCATGACCGCACTGACCACCGAAGAATTCATCACATGGGCCAACCGCCTGGCAAACCTTCCATGGCCCATGACCCTCGAAGAATTCACCACAACAGCAACCAAAGACTTCGGATGGGGCGCTACCGAAGGGAAACAACGATTCGCCGCTACCTTCTCAAAGTGCTCCGAGTATGTCTTGATGGGAAAGAACTCTGACGGCAGAATCAATGACTCATTCTTTCCTTTAGGTAGAGCTGGGTCAAAAGAACATGTGAACAAAACCTTGTTGAATGACCTGTTCGTTGGCTATGTGGCAGCTGGTTCGGATGCGTGGGGGGAGCCATTTAAGACGGAGCATGGTATGGAGCCTTTGATGGCATGGAATCATCCGACCGGTTGTATCCTGCAGATTGTCCGGACAACGTCTTTGGTATTGTTCACTTTCTACACCCCTCAAGGGGCCCGATACTACGAGTGAAGATGGCGGTTGTGGGATGGGCCGGAAAGAGTAGACAAGAAGGGGGCTCCGCATGTCGATCATTCCGCGAACCGTGCTGCTTGGAAGCTTCTGGGGTTGTTTCAGCAGAGATAAAAATGAAGCTGCTCAAGAATTCGATTCTGTTATTGGCGACTGCGGGTCGCCCATAGGGTCTTCTCGACACTTCTCATGTCCAGTCGGCGAAACAGTCGACCCGGTAAAGTTTATTCACGGGTAGCGTGTCGGCCAGTGAAACTCCTGCTCAGAACTTTCTTGAGAATTACTGTAAATAAGGCTTAATAGGTGAGCGTTGGATTCCCGAAAACCATCTAACCCCGTATGAAAGCGAGAAAATAGGCATGACAGTATCCGAGACTTGGGAAGATTTCGAGTCGGCCCTGACGTCTGTGCTTCTCGACCTTGAGGAACGGGAGATGATCACCATCAAGCTGGCCGGAGGTGAGATTCCGTTCATTCAGTTCGCTGGTTTGGGATCCCTCAAGGGTGTTGATGAGATCCGGGCCGAGTTCTCTGCGGAGAACGTTGAGGATGACAGGGGCGTCTCCACCACCTTTACGCCTGAGCAGCGTGCTTTCTTCACGCAGGCTGGTTTCGCGGTTGCGAAGGAAGGGCTCGTGTGGCGGCGTGACTATCCGTGGCCCACTCCCAGCCGCATCATCCTTGAGGTTGTTGCGGCCTGCATCACCCGCCTCCGGGACGTCGCAGGGATCGACAGCCCTCAACGGTTGTGTTACGCGGCTTGGCGATACCCCGTCTGGCGGGAAACTCCCCAGGGTGAGGAGCACATCCCCGGAGACATGGATCTTGCGATCCCTGAACTCGGCATCCCCCACGAATAACTTCAGAATTCGAAAAGGAGTTTCATGATATTGATGTGATCTACACTCCTGAAAGGTGACGAAGAACATGACTCACGATCTCGATGATATTTCCGTGTATGCATGTTGGACACGTCTCAATGAAACACCAGAAGACATCGCCCACCGAACAATGCGTTTCATGAAAGAATTCTCAACCCAAATCAACCTGGAGCGCTGGAGGCCGTTGGAGGGCGAGTGGGATGGCACCGAGGCTGGGCTGGTTGAGGTTATCAAGAGGAACCCCGTAACCGATGATGACGGGGAACCCATCCCCGGAGACGGATACCATTTTACGTTGCTCAATGGAGCTGGTCCTTTGAACACCCACTTCAATGTTTCCGCAGGCGAGGACCAGCTCTTCGAACGAATCGCCTCGCCCAAGTTTTCGCAGGATTTTTATCGGTCGGTGCATGCGTCGGCGGATGAGTTGTGGGACGCTTCGGTTCGCGCTGCCGTCACTGCCTTTGATCCTGCATTCGTCACCGGTCAGGAAATGACCATCCTCATGATGACCCGCCGGGGCGGCTGGAAGATCTCGTTCGGGTATCGGGTGTGGATCAATGACTGGGTCGGTAATGTTACCAGCCATGCGGAAGGTTTGACCACCGAGCGTCTCGGGAATGGCGCCCTCAATCCGAGTGCCTGATGACTGGCCGGCCCAGCGGGCTGTTGATGCCTTGACCGACACTTTCCAGGCCAACCATCTCGACGAGGTCCTCATCGAGTGGTGACACCACCCGGCCCGCAACCCGCGAGATTGGAAAGGGGTGGGGCCCCTTCAAGAGGAAGCATTTCCTGTTCCGGCAAATGAGGAGTAGGATGTACCATGGCTGCTTTGACCACCGAAGAGTTCATCACATGGGCCAACCGCCTCGCCGGCCTCCCTTGGCCCATGACCGCCGGAGAATTC
>ERZ772986.634-NODE-634-length-21258-cov-3.932510_pt1 | contig 21258 bp, 12 predicted proteins | sample MGYA00511898_ERZ772986 | MGnify/ENA primary metagenome ERZ772986 (study PRJEB29015, sample SAMEA2737934) | human oral metagenome | biome: human oral; feature: human-associated habitat; material: dental | place: China | collected 2148 ... | reverse complement strand
GACATCTGTATGAGTTTTAATTAGTTGACGAGTAGACAAGTTGACGAGTGGACAAGTCAACAAATTAACTTGCATCCCGCTACCTCACGCTCCTACTTTCCTCCTCCCAATGCCATGTAGAGGTTTACAACGGCTTGCATCTTGTAGAAGTCGTCTTGAACCTTCGACAGTTCCACTTGCAGCAGGGTTTGTTGGGCGGTAATCACTTCGAGATAGCTGCCGCGGCTCTCGGTAAGCAGCATCTTCGTGTCTTCTACGTTCTGGCGGAGCGTAACGATTTGCTTGGCCTCAATCTCGCTCTTTTCGGCCGATGCGTTGTAGAGAACCAAGGCGTTGCTCACCTCGTTGCCTGCACTTAGCACTGCTTGTTGCCAGGTGTTGTAGGCACGTTCGTATTGTATCTTAGCCACTTTAAGGCCTGCGATAAGCTGTCCACGCTGGAAAATGGGTTGCACCAAACTACCAACAGCCGAGAGCAACAGCTTGGCCGGATTGGTAATGCCCATGCCGCCGCTGTTGGTATAACCGCCTTGCGCACTCAACGTGAGCGTTGGATAGAAACGACTACGGGCTGTTTGCACATTGTAGAAACACTGTGCCAGACTCATTTCGGCCGCATGAACGTCGGGGCGATTGTTAAGCATCTGCAAAGAGATGCCCGTTGAGAAGTTGGTTGGTAGGCTCTGACCATCGAATTTGCCGCGAGCAATGCTGCCAGCAGCCTGACCCAACAGTAGCGAAAGGGCGTTTTCGGCTTCGCGCAGCTGACGTTTCAGCCCCACCTTTTGTGCCTGAACCGAGTAGTAATTGCTCTCGGCACTCTGCACACCCGTAGAACGAACCCTGCCATATTCTTTTTGCAGCTGCATGGTTTCCCACGTATCCTTGGCCAATGTCTCCATTTCGTCTATCAGTTCCAGCTCCTTATCGAGCATCAGCAGCGTGTAATACAGGTTGGCCACGTTGGAAATAAGCCTTGTACGAGCGGCAAGCTGATAGTCTTTCATGCCTATCAAGGCCATTTGCGAACTGCGCTTGGCCGAGAGAAGTGTGCCGAAGAGGTCGATGGTCCAACTGGCCGACACGGGCAACGAGTAGGTTTTCACGGCCGCATGGCCGTCCCACGAGCTGATGGTTCCCTGCGGAGTGAAGGCAAACGAGGGCAAGAAAGACAGCTGGGCCGACTTTAATTGCGCCTCGGCCATCTTTACGTTGAGGGCTGCATTCAGCAAATCGTAGTTGTTTTCAAGTGCCGTGGCGATGTGCGACTGCAACTGCGGGTCGGTAAACACGCTGCGCCAGGGCAGGTTTCCGAAGCTAGCCGTATCGGTAACGGCCAGCGTGTCGGTGTCTGAAAGGGGCGAGCGAACCACGCCTTCGGCCTTAACCGCGGGGCGTTCGTACTTGCCATAGAGGCTCTTGCAGCCCGTTAGGGCAAGGGCTGCAAGTGCCAGGAGGATGAAATTCTTTATCTTCATTGTTTTGATTTCACTTCTTTTTCTATCGCCATTTGGCGTGCATACTGTTTCAACTCGCTCTTTACCTCGCGGTTTTCTTCGTCGCCAAACTCCAAGGGGGTGAACTTCTCTTGCAAGTATTGGAAGATAACGAAGAGCGCGGGCACAACAAATATCTGCAACATCATACCGATGAGCATACCGCCAACGGCTGCCGCGCCAAGCGTTTGGTTTCCGTTTTTGCCCACACCGCTGGCAAACATCATGGGCAACAGACCGATAACCATAGCCAAACCGGTCATCAAAATGGGTCGCAAACGCGATGCCGCACCCAAAATGGCGCTGTACTTAATGGCCATACCCGTACGCCGGCGTTCCAAAGCGAACTCAACGATAAGGATAGCGTTCTTTGCCAATAGGCCAATGAGCATGATAAGCGCAATCTGCATGTAGATGTCGTTCTGATGTCCGAAGAGTTGCGTAAAGATAAACGCGCCCGCCAAGCCGAAGGGCAACGAAAGAATTACCGACAAGGGCAACAGATAACTTTCGTATTGGGCGGAGAGGATGAGGTAAACGAACACCAAACAGAGGGCGAATATAAGCGCAGTGGTGTTGCTTTGCTCGTGTTCCGAACGCGTCAAACCAGAGAAGTCGTAGCCAAAACCTGTGGGCAACGACTGTGCTGCCACCTCTTCGATGGCCTTGATAACCTCGCCCGAAGAATATCCGTCGGCAGGCGTTACGTTGACGTTGATGCTGGTGAAGAGGTTGAAGCGCCGCACGTTAGACGGTCCATACACACGTGTAAGTGTGCAATACTCGCTCACGGGCACCATGCCTTGTGCAGTGCGCACGTAGATGTTGGTAATGTCGCTTGGTTTCATCCTACTGGCAACATCGCCCTGAATCATTACGCGATATAGCTTACCAAAGCTGTTGAAGTTGGATGCGTACATACCGCCATAGTAACCTTGCAGCGTTGAAAGCACCACGCGCGGGCTGATGCCGCTCTGTTTACACTTGGCTACGTCCACGTCTACCATATACTGCGGGTAGTTGGGGTTGTAGGTGGTCATGGCGTTCTGAATTTCGGGGCGTTGGTTCAGCTCCTTCAGATAGTCTTGCGTCACTTTATAGAAGTGGTCGAGGTCTCCGCCCGTCTTATCTTGCACGGTGAACGTAACGCTGTTACTGAGTCCGTAACCGGGAATCATCGGCGCACCGAAGGCTATAATTTGTGCGCCTTTGATGCTCGAAATCTGCTTATAGATGGTGCCGAGAATCATGTTAGAGCTGCGCACGTCTATAAAGAAACGCATAATGCCGTCGCCCTGCCACAAGCCCGAAAGCTTATAGAAGAACCCGCCCGTACGTTCTTCAAACGGTTTGAGTTTAAGTACGAACGTTGCTTGGTCGGAACCTTGGCCTGCAATGAAGTTATAGCCCGCAATTTGTTCGCGACTCTGTATCATGGGGTTGTTGGCCAGCATCTCATCCACTTGGTTAACCACCTCTTGCGTACGCTCTTGACTTGTGGCCGGCGGCAACGATATGGTTACAAAGAGCGTTCCCGTGTCTTCGTTAGGCACAAGTCCCGTTTTGGTTGTGCTCATAGTGAACACCAAAACCACAATACCCACCAACACGGCCACACCAGTAACGATGCGATGCCTGATGATGTTCTCTACACCCTTGCGGTATTTGCCCAACACCTTGTTGAAAGCCACGTTGAAGCCAGCATGGAAACGGTCTACAAAGCCCGTCTTACGTCCATGTTCGCCCTCGGCATGGGGCTTCAAGAAGATGGCACACAGCGCAGGCGAAAGGGTAAGGGCGTTGATGGCCGAGATGATGATAGACACGGCCATCGTTACACCGAACTCGCGATAGAACGTTCCCGACGTGCCGCTGATAAACGAAACAGGGATAAACACGCAGGCCATAACCAGCGTAATGGAGATAATGGCACCCGAAATCTCGTTCATGGCATCGATGGCGGCCACCTTCGAACTCTTATATCCCATATCCAACTTGGCGTGCACAGCCTCAACCACCACAATGGCATCGTCTACCACGATGGCAATGGCCAGCAACAGGGCCGAGAGCGTTAGCAAGTTGATGGAGAAACCGAACATCCACAAGAAGAGGAACGTACCAATGAGCGACACGGGTACGGCGATAAGCGGGATGAGCGTAGAGCGGAAGTCTTGCAAGAAGACGTAAACCACGAAGAACACCAGCACAAACGTGATGATCAGGGTCATTACCACCTCTTCTATTGCGGCGAAGAGGAATTCGGTAACGTCGTAGTTTATCTTATATTCAAGCCCTGGGGGGAAGGTTTTTGATTGCTCTTCCAGCACCTTCTTCACGTCTTGTGCAATCTGTGTGGCGTTAGAACCGGCAATCTGTTGCACCATACCCATCACCGAGGGATGGCCGTTATTCTTCATCATCACAGAATAACCCAGTGCGCCCAGCTCAATCTTGGCCACGTCTTTTAGGTAAAGCGTCTGCCCTTGCGTATTGTTGCTGATGATGATGTTGCCGTATTCTTCGGGCGTTTTGAGCCTTCCCTTATAGCGCATCACGTATTCGAAGGCCACATTGCTTTGTTCGCCAAACGAACCAGGCGCGGCCTGAATGTTCTGCTCGGCAAGAGCTGCGGTTACATCACTCGGCATCAGCCCGTATTGTTTCATCTTATCGGGCTGCAACCAAATGCGCATAGAGTACGTACCAGAGCTAAACGACTGCACATTACCCACTCCCTGCACACGCTTGATAGCGGGCTGGATGTTGATTTCGTTGAAGTTGGTGATGAATTTCTCGTCGTAACGGCCGTCGGAAGACGTGATGGTGTACATCATCACGTTACTCGTCTGCCGTTTCGAGGTGGTAACGCCCACCTGCGTAACCTCTGCGGGCAGCAGCGCTTGCGCCTGCGACACGCGGTTTTGCACGTTCACGGCAGCCATGTCGGCGTTAACGCCCTGCTTAAAGTAGATGGTTATCATGGCCGTACCGTCGTTTGTGGCGGTACTTTCCATGTAGGTCATGTTCTCCACGCCGTTGATGCTCTCTTCGAGAGGCACCACCACGGAGTTAAGAACCGTTTGGGCATCAGCTCCCTGATAGTGTGCCATCACCGAAATGGTGGGCGGAGCGATGTCGGGATACTGCGCAATGGGCAGCGACACGATGCCGATTAAACCCAGCAACACAAGAAACACGGAGATAACCGTGGAGAGTACTGGGCGTTGTATGAATCTTGTAAATGTCATATCTTACTTATTGAGCATTTAAGTTTCGTGAGTTTATTTCGTTTTTTCGATGCTTGGTACCGAGGGCGAACAACGCCCAACCGCCTAGAACCGACTTTATCCGTATTATGTTTGGCAGGCTAATGCCAACGGCAAACAGCAACGGCGATGCACATTTAGCTTGGTTTGTGAGGCCCGAAACGGGTATTTGCTTATGCCGCAACAGGCAACACACCTGCGTACTAACCACATTAAGCACAAAACAACGCATCGTAAGCAAGGCTCACCGCGCCAAAGCTCAAAGCCTAGGAAACTTATAAACGAAAAACTTATAAACTAAGAAACTTAAAATGGCTATTGTTCTACTTCTTCATCATGTCGATAAATCCCTTTGCGCTAGTCTGGTTTTTGCCCAGCTTGGCTGCATCCGACACCTTTTTAAGATACTCTTCCTCGGTAAGCGGCACAATCTTCATGGTGTCTGTAAGCGTAGTTAGTCCGCGGGTAACAATCTTGTCGCCAGCTTTCAGTCCGCTAGTAACCACATAATTGTTGCCGTCGTTTTGCGGGTCGACGGTAATCTCGGTGTACTTTACACGGTTTTCGGGGCCCAACTTGTACACAAACACCTTATCCTGTATCTCGGTAGTTGCGCTTTGCGGGATAACAAGGCTGTTGGTGCTTACGCGCGGCACGATGATAGTGCCCGATGCACCACTTTTAAGCAAGTGCTCGGGGTTGGGGAAACGTGCGATAAGCGACACCGCACCCGTGGCCTGACTGATAACGCCGCTCATCTTTACCACCTTACCCGTATGTTTGTACATCGTTCCGTCGGCCAATTTCAGCTTTACTTCGGGGTAATCGCTAATGGCGGCGTGCGTTCCACCCGCTTGTTTCGACATGTTTAGCACGTCTTTCTCGTTCACCGAGAAATACACTTCAATGGTAGCCGCATTCGAGATGGTTGTCAATGGCTCCATACTCTGTGCGCTAACCAACGCCCCCACCTTGTAAGGCAAGCTACCAACGATGCCGTTAGCAGGACTTTTTACGAAACAAAAGCCCAACATGTCCTTTGCCGAAGACAGCGAGGCCTGTGCTTGCGCCACAGCAGCGCGCGCGCTTTCGTAGGCGTTCTGCGCCGTTTGCAGTTCGTACGAACCGATAACGTTACGCTCAAAAAGTTTCTTGCTGTTGTCGAAAGTAAGCTTAGTGGTGTTAAGTTGCACCTTAGCCGAATTAAGTGCGGCCTGCGCTTGGCGCACAGTTGCCTGGTACGTGGTGTTGTCGATGACAAAGAGCAGCTGCCCTGCCTTCACCACCTGCCCTTCTTGCACGCAAAGTTTGGTGATAAAACCCGACACTTTGGGTCTTATCTCCACATCTTGCACACCCTTGATAGAGGCCGGATAAGTGGTTTGCGTCTCCGAACCTTGCGTGCCTACTGTCATTACGGGATATTCGTTGTTGTCCATTTTCATGTTACCTCTGCCGCCACAAGCAGCCAAAAGGGCAACACAGGCCACCAACATGAACCATCTTTTTTGTCTCATACTCTATTATCTAAAACTATTCTATTTCTAATTTCAACCAATTTGCTATCCCAATTGGAAAACCCAACGCACATGTTGAGTTTTTACACTGCAAAGGTACAAAGAAATATCAAGCCATTTCAGTACACGCCACCGCATTTAACGATAATTAGCACAGCACGAACAAGGGGATTAGCCAGCCGCCATAATATGCCCATGCAACATCATTAAGCACTGCATGCCTTGCAGATAAAAGGCGATGACGAGTGGACTTGGCGGCAAGCGCGCTGCGCACAACGGCTTTGGGTTGACAAGCTGGCGAGTCAACTCGCCAGCCTTTGTCCACTTTTCAGCACGATTTTTAACATTATGAGTGCCTGTTTTATCCACCAACTGCCCCCTTGACCGCAAATAATCGATTCTCGCGAAGGTTTGTTTTGATGCAAAATAGGGTTGGCATGTGCATGCGGTAGAATGTATATTTATGTGGAAAAGCTGCCATTTGCTGCTGTTTCGGAGCTATTTGCGGCAAAACGGAGTGCGTTTTGGTGCAAAATAGAGTGCGTTTTGGTGCTAAATGGAGTGCGTTTTGGTGCAAAATGAAGTGCGTTTTGGTGCTAAATGGAGTGCGTTTTGATGCTAAACGCAAGGCAAAATGCTGCTAAATGTGAGACGAAAAGCATAAAAATACACTGCAATGGTATAAATAAAACCTTTTCGAGTCATTAAAAATATGACTGAAAAGGGCAAAATAGCCGTTAATACGTGGGATTTTAGGGGCAAAAAGCAGGTAATTGGGACTGAAAAAACTGCGAACTGGCGACCAAATAGAAAGGCAAAATGGTGCAAAATGCACGTGATGTTGTCAAAAATGAGCCAAAAAACAAATCCGCAAGACTGCAATTTGCCCCTAATTGCTAGCTTTAACGCTCTTTTTTCGCTAGAAGGGGCTGGCGAAGCGATAGTGTTTTGTAAAGTTTAAATAACGCATTTAACTAAAATTCGACCACAGAAAAAGGTAGGACGATGACCTTTAATCACCTATTTGGATTAAACGGAATATACACGTGTGCCCTGGGCTGCACGCACGGGTATGGGACACAGGCCAGGCCATCGCAAACTTGTTTTTGAGGAGTTTCAGGCGTGCTGGAGCTGTCCTTATGGCAGACCACAAGCTATGCAGGCATGACCGAAAGTAAGCGTAACAGTGCCTTTCTCATGTCTTTAATAAATGCAATATGCCTCAAACATAATGAAAATGCACGAACGCGCCAAGGGAAAATGTCTGTAAGATTGCAGGAATGTAGGATACGGTAAATGAACCCCGCAGGCAAAAAAAATCAAGGGATACCACAAATACTTTGGACTTAATGAAAAGCATAATATACTATTTATAATGCAAACTAATAGTTAAATAGTTTGGAACTTACTCGCCAATTCATTATCTTTGCCACAGATAACTATGACAACGTAAGTAAAGAAAATAATGAACATCAAAGCTAACAGGCCATTGCAGGGGCTATCCAAACATATCGTGAGGGAAAGGCCGGGTAGACGCAGCGGTATAGAATCGCTAACAAACGTCTGTGGGGGCATGCGGTTCTCCGGGTATCTGTTCGGCTCGGACGTGCAAGACATGCGCGCCGATTGGCGAGTTGTAGGAAACGACATGAGGAAAGCAATGCACAGATATGGAAAATAAGCGACAACGCCAACAACAGCAAGAACCAAAGGCCATACCGCAACCCAAAGAGCATGAAGAACCCGTAGACTTGTATGAGGTGTTGCAGTCGGTGGAACCCGAAAAGCGAGACTTCATTATAAGGGCATTTTGTGCAATGGAGGAGCATAAGGCATACAGCGGACCGCTACCAGCTCCCGAAGACTTCGGAGCATACAAGGACGTGTTGCCCGATGCACCAGAACGTATCCTTGCCATGGCCGAGAAACAAATACAACACCGTATCAGCATGGAAGAGAAAATCGTATCGTCGGGACTCTCCGAAAGCAAGAAGGGACAAAACCTTGGCGCGATCATTGTATTGGCGTGCATCGCAAGCAGCGTGTATCTCGGCATGAACGGACACGACATTTTGGCAGCGGCGTTGGTGGCCATCATAGCAGCGGTAGGCACGATCTTCGTATTGAAGAAAACTCCACGCAGCGGTGGCAAAGGGATTTCCTTGAAAGAGGAAGATGCCGAAGAATAACGTTTCGAGCTATAACAAATACGGCTTGATAATCAAGTAGGAGGTGAATGCTAATGGTAGGTGTTTACCTCCTACGTTAGTCTTTGCCGTTCACTCACACCATCGTACGTGCCGTTCGGCATACGGCGGCTCCTATTTTGTCTCCACGAATCTTCCGCTGAGCCGCCCAAAGCCGGCGCTATGGACATGAGGTAGGGGCAAAAACAAAAAGGAGTTGCGAACCTTGCGGCTGCAACTCCTTTTGCTATGTCGGGATTACTGGACTCGAACCAGCGACCTCGCGCCCCCCAGACGTGTGCGCTACCAACTGCGCTAAATCCCGAACATTGCCTTTTAAGCGTGTGCAAAGGTAGACAATAAATTGATAACGGCAAAATTTTTATGGCGTTTTTTCGGGTTAAGTGTGAAATTATCGCTTTTTTATCGTATTTTTGCGGTGGCGCAGTGCATCTCTTCTGGCTGTTAGGGCAGATGGTGCGGGTTGCCGTCATGTCTAACCCAATATATACGAAACAATGAAACAACGTTTGTTTTCACTTTTTATGGTGGCTGCCGCCCTTGTGCTGCTAACTGCCTGTGACAAGAAGGACGACCGTACAACAATCCGCAAGCCCGAACCTGTGGAGCCTATAAAACTGGGCGTGCTGCCTGTTGTGTTCCATGTTTTCTATGCCGATGAGAACGATGCTACGCAAAAGGTTCCTGCCGAAAGACTAAAACAGGTGCTAGACAATGTCAACGGATTGTACCGCGGAGTTTATAGTGGAGCAGGGAATGCAAACATACGTTTCTTGCTGACACCCGTTGACAAGGCGGGGAATAGGCTCGACGTACCTGGCGTGGAGTATATCAAGCTGGAAGAAAACGAATATCCCATCGACCCCTATGTGCTGATGAACGACACATCGGGCAAGTATAAGCAGTATATGTGGGACCCAAACCGCTTTATTAACGTGTACGTATACCACTTTAAGCAGGCAAAGACGAACGGAACAACGCTCGGCATCAGCCACATGGCGATTTCGGCGAAGGGCGAACACGAGCTTGAAGGCTTGCTTGCGGTGCAAGCCAAACACCTAACTTTGGATAATTTGCCAACTCCTTTTTGTGTTTCGGTGAACAGTGTGTTTGTAAATAATGAGTCGAACCGCTATAAAGAATGGTCCAACTTGCGCTTTCTTCGCATCACCTCTGCCGACTTCAACGTTACGCTCGCCCACGAGCTGGGGCATTATTTGGGACTATTCCACGTGTTTGGCGAAGAGAAGGGGGAGTATATAGACGGCTTCAAGGATACCGATTACTGCAAAGACACGCCCACTTATAATAAGGTGGCGTACGATAAGTTCTTTATGGAATACCTTCAAACGCACAATGCCCAGACCGCAGACCTTAATGAGTTATTGAAACGTACGGGTAGCGATGGCAAAACGTTCAACTCTAACAACATCATGGATTATGCCATAAGCTTGGGACACACCTTTACACAAGACCAAACCAAGCGTATGCGCCACGTACTTAATTATAGTCCGCTGATACCAAGGCCTGGTTCTAGAAACAGAAGTGTTGATGCGCACGACAAGCCTAAGGGCGTTGTGGATGTTAAGTTTAGGGTGATAGAGTGATTTAAAGGTGAAAAGGTGAAAGGGTGAAAGGGTGAAAAGGTGAAAGGGTGAAAAGAGGAAAAGGTGAAAGGGTGAAAGGGTGAAAAGATGGCTACGCCCACCAACTTGTCAACTCGTTTACTTGTCAACTCGTTTACCTGTCAACTCGTCTACCTGTCAGCTCGTTAACTTGTCTACTTGCCAACTCGTCAACTCGTTATATATAGTAGTGTCGTTCAGACAAACCCCTCTTTTGCTTGTTCCTCGCCACTGTGTGCGCCTAACACGCTAGTACTTAAATCGTGCTTAGTGCGAGGCAACAACGTAGCAACAGCGTTTTTATCCCTAACCACATTGAAGAGAGACTGGGGAACTTTTGTTTTGTTCTTTGGTCATTGAAATGAGTCGTTTTTCATCTCTCATCACTACCAAACAGCAGACAGACAACACTTTATTCTCACTTTCTGTTGTAAGTTATTTTCTTTTTGCTTAATTTTGTAGTCGAATAACAACTGCTTACTTAGGGTACGCTTTGCATGACATCTGTTTTGTTCGTTGTGAACATTAAGTAATCAATGTGTTTTTTTGTGGTGTAGTTAAGGCACTAAACAATCGCTTAGACGGTGCAAACTCTATATGTTTAGGCCCAAAGGCACAAGAAAACTTTAAAGCTTAAAACCACAATGAGCACGAAAGTGATTGGCTGCACTGCGTTTAAACCAGCAAATAGCGAAAACGAATGCACTTAAACACCTAAATTAACTTAACTATATTTTATTTATCCTTAAACATGACTGAAATGAACGAAAAGCAGAAAAAGCCGCAGGCCTTTTGGCGGATGTGCTTGGTTGCATTGATATGTATGCTATCCAGCACACTTTATGCGCAAAACATCACGGTGACAGGAACCGTGAAAGACCCAATGGGCGAACCTGTTATCGGTGCTTCGGTGTCGGTGCAAGGCACGCGCGCGGGCACCGTTACCAACATCGACGGACATTATTCCATCGAATGTTCGCCGCAAGCCACGCTCGTATTCTCGTATCTTGGTTTCAAAGCCAAGAGTGTTGCCGTGAACGGACGTCAACAGGTGGACGTGGACTTTGAAGACGATGCCACCGCACTGAACGAAGTGGTGGTAACGGCTTTGGGAATCAAGCGGCAAACCAAAGCCCTTGGATACGCAGTAACCGAACTGAAAAGCGATGAACTGGAACGTGCAAACACCGTTTCGCCCGTAACAGCACTTCAAGGAAAGGTGGCTGGCGTGGAGATTAGCCAGTCGGACGGTGGCATGTTCGGTTCTACCAAGATACAAATAAGGGGTGCATCCACGTTGAACGCCAACAACCAACCCATCTTCGTGGTAGACGGCGTGATACTAGACAATGCCACAAGTAGCTCGGGCGATGCCGATTGGAACACCAATACAAGCGACTATGGTAACCAACTGAAGAACCTCAACCCCGACGACTTTGAGAGTGTGAGCGTACTGAAGGGTGCTGCTGCAACGGCCTTGTATGGTTCGCGCGGTTTGAATGGAGCCGTGGTTATCACCACCAAGAGTGGTAAGGCAGGCAAAGGGGTAAGCGTACGTTTCTCGCAAACCGTGGGTTTGGAAACGGTTTATCGCTCGCCCGACTTGCAGAACAAATACCTTTTGGGCTCGTTCCCTGGCGGAGTGGACTACGATGAGTACTATACGAAGACTGGTAACACATGGGGAGACAACATGTCGTCGTTTGCAAGAAACTCAAAAGGCGACTATTCGTTTATCGAACAATATGGCAATGTTGCATGGGGACCTGAAATATCGTGGGCCGAAGGCAAGCAGTTTGAGCAATACGACGGCACAATGGGGCCTGCGCGCATCTTTAAGAACAATTATAAAGATGCCTACGACACAGGTATTAACACCAACACCAACGTATCGCTGCAAGGTGGAAACGACAGAACGCAATTCTACGCCTCGGCATCTTACAAATACAATAAGGGCACAACGCCACGTAACACCTTCAATCGTTTCTCTTTCCTAGGCAAGGCCTCGCAGAAGGTGGGCGACATCATGACCGTAGATTTCAGCATCAACTTCACCCAGTCGCAGCCACGAAACGCACCTCTGAACATCGGCGAGTACTTTGCAAAGGGTACTTTCCCCCGCGAATACGACGTTAACCGCTATCGCCACCTGTACAAAGGCGAACATGGCGGATTGGCTGACGGGAAATATGGCGACCAATATCGCGCTGTACCAGGCAGGGACCTATGGTGGAACATCTACGAGAACGACTACCGGCAGACCGAAACGGTGTTCCGTCCTGTACTCAACCTCAACGTACAAGCTTTACCTTGGCTGCAACTGTCGGCTGGCGGCTCGCTCAACTACTATGCCGTTAGTGGCGAATATAAAGCACCAGGCAGTGGTTATGCCAACGAAGGAGGTAGCTACGCCTTGTCGCACACCCAAACCACGCAAGAGAATTTCTATCTGGCAGCTAACGCCAACTATCAGATTAACGACGATTGGGAAGTGCACGGCTTTCTACGCGAGGAGTATTTCAACCAATACGCACAGCTGCATTCGGAAAGTACCAACGGCGGATTGATTGTGCCTAACCAATATTTCATCAAGAACTCTAAGCTCCAGCCCGACATTGATACCCACAAGTTCAACACCAAACGTATCGTTTCTACCATCTTTATGGTGGGCACAAGCTGGAAAAACCAACTGTTTCTCGATGTAACGGGACGTAACGACTGGTCGTCGGCGCTTGTATATAGCTACGGCCGAGGTAACTTCTCGTACTTCTATCCTTCTGTGTCTGGTTCGTGGATTATCACCGAAAGCTTTAAAGACACCCTGCCCAAGTGGGTTAGCTTTGCCAAGGTGCGCGGTTCGTGGGCACAAGTGGGCAACGACACATCGCCCTATTACATCAACTCGGGCTACGAAATTGCCACCTATCAACGTGGTGACAAGAAGGTGTACGGCATGAAGATACCCGACAAAATGAAGAGCACCGACTTGAAACCCGAACGTAAGAACGCGTGGGAAGTGGGTCTCGACTGGCGTTTCCTTAACAGCAGAATTGGTTTAGACTTTACTTATTATAAGGAGAACACGCGCAACCAAATCATGACCATTGATGTACCAGGCCCTTCGGGTGTAAAACAAAAGCTCATCAATGCGGGTAACATACAAAACTCGGGTATAGAGGTTGCCCTTAACACCACGCCCTACAAGCGCGGCGATTGGCAATGGGACCTTAACCTAACCTACACGCGCAACCGCAATAAGATTGTGGAGCTAAGTCCCGATGTTGCCTCGTACATCAATTTGGATGGTTCGGCAACCTACGGCAACTACCGCATCGCATCCGTTGCCAAAGTAGGCTCGGACTATGGTATGCTTATGTCGGACTCGTGGATAAAGACCGACGAGAAAACAGGCAAGCCCATCATCGGTTATACCAACAACTATCGCACGGTTTATTACAAGCGCGGCGGAACGGTTAAAGAGGTTGGCTCGATGTTGCCCGACTTCCTTGGCACGGTCAACACCACCCTGCGTTGGAAAGACCTCAGCCTGTATGTGCTCTTCGATGCGCGCTTTGGCGGTTACGTAGCATCGTACAACTCGCGCTACTCCACAGCATACGGATTCTCGGGCGAGTCTGGGAAATATCGTAAGGGCATGACTTGGACCAGCAGATACGAAAATGCTAAGGGCAAAACGTTTACCGATGGATTTATTCCTGATGCCATTTTCGACCAAGGCACTGTTGTAACAACACCCGACGGCAAAAAGAAAGACGTTAGCGGCATGACTTATCAAGAGGCTTACGAAAAAGGCTATGTGGAACCTGCACACATGCAAGGGCACGGTTACTTTAAGAACAGCTGGGGACAGGGCGTAATCAACGACGACTGGTTTAAGAAACTAAACTACATTGCTTTGCGCGAAGTAACCTTATCTTATAACGTTCCGCGCAGACTATGCAGCTATATCGGAGCCAAGAGCTTGGCGTTGAGCCTAACGGGGCGCAACATTGCCTACTTGCTTAACACCGCACCCAACCACGAAAACCCCGAATCGGTTCGTGGAACAGGGGCCGCACAGTTCCGTATGCGTTCGTTCATGCCCTACACGGCTAGTTATCTCTTCACACTAAACGCCACTTTCTAAAAACGCATTCTCATCATGAAACAGAATATTTTCAACTTCAAATCCCTAGCAATGGGGCTCTGCACGGCTTGCTTAGCCCTAACAATGGGATGCAGCGAAAGCGATTATGCCGACATCAATACCGACCCTTCGAAGGTAACAAAGGGCGATCCCATCTTCCTCTTCACGCAAGCGCAGGTGGAGTATCAACCCTTCGACTACCTGTTGTGGTACTACGATGGAGCCTACACCTCAAAGTTTGTGCAGGCATATACGCCCGCGGCTAGTTTCAACGACCTCTTTAACAATATGGCCGAATTAGGCGGCGTGGGTTCGCAGAGCATCAAGGTTAAGCTTTACGAAAACGAAATAAACAGTGTTCTATCTAGCATGCCTGCCGATAAGGCCGCGCAATACACGCACCTGTCGGCTATGGCCAACGCCCTATCTGTGTATATGGCGCTCTTCGACACCGACCTCTTCGGCTCCAGACCCTACTCTGAGGCCGCAAGGGCAAGGCTTGATGGTACGCTTACCCCCAAATACGACAGTCAGCCGCAGCTTTTCGACCAATGGCTGAAAGAATTGGATGCCGACTTGGAAAAGCTGAAGGTTACCACCACACAGATAGCCGTTGGCAACAGCGACCTTGCTTACAACGGCGATGCGGCTAAGTGGGTGAAGTTCATCAACGGAATAAAGCTGAAAATTGCCGTGCGCTTGCTGCATCAAGACAAGGCGCGAGCCATAAAAATCGCCGAAGAGGTGGGTGCTGCCGATGCCAATGTGATGAAAGACATCACCGACGACTATGTATATAACAAGGGTACTGGTGGCGATGGAGGTAACAACACCTATGGAACGGACAACAGCGTGAACTTAGGCGTAGGCAGTAAAAACGTTATCGACTTTATGCGCCGCAACAAAGACCCACGCATGCTCGTGATGTTTACCAAGAACGACTTCAACTCGGAGGTAATTCAGGCCTTCTTCGATGCACAAGCTAGGGGCGATAATAATTGCGCCATCCCTAAGTATGTTCTCGACCAAGTGAACTATACCACTGATGCGAAGGGGCACAAACATTTTGTTAGCTGGAAAGGCGACGGCGAACCGTGGGTGCGCTATCATGGTTTGCCCATCGGCATTAAACTTTCTGACAACGCGGACTATACGGGCGAGAACAACTACTTTGTGGCTACACGATGGAAAGTAACCGATGGTGATAAGTCGAAGACTTATTCGCCACTGTCTTACTTCAACGAGGAGCTTGTGCGCGGACGAGTAGATTATACATTCCCCACGGCTCCCAAAGGTAAGGTGGTACAAGATGTAGAAGACAATCCGCTATACGAAATGACAATCTCTGCCGCAGAAATGAACCTCTACTTGGCTGAGTTTAAACTGCTGGGAGCTAACTTGCCACGCACAGCAGCCGATTATTTCAAGACTGGCGTTGAGGCTTCGGCACAGGCTTACAGCCGCATGGCCACGCTCAACAAAATCCCTTATTACGATAAGGCGCATTGCAACGACCCGCTAGACAAGCCCGTTACCTACGAAGCCGATGCCATCAAGACCATGATGGCCAATGCCGACTATCAGCTTACGGGCAATCGCGATGCCGACTTGGAGAAGGTGTACATCCAGCTCTACCTCCATTTCTACTATCAGCCACTCGAACAGTTTGTTACCGCCCGCCGTTCGGGTGTGCCAAAGGTGGGTAGTACGCTCATTCCTTGGGTGGCCTTGAAACCCAGCAAAGACATTCCACGCCGTTTCTATATCGCTCAGCCCGAACCCTCCGACAAGATGAGGGCAATCATCGAGGCTGCCATGCACGAACAAGGGTTCAGCTTTACCGACGGACAAAACCCCGATGTGCTTAATGCCGAAAGGGTGTGGTACGATAAGGGTGCACCTAACTTTGGCGAAGGACCGAATTATTAAGATGAGCGTGTGAGCGTGTGAGTTTATAAGTTGATGAGTTGACAAGTTAACAAGTTGATGAGTTGGCAAGTTGATAAACTCACAAGTAAACGCACGATAGCATTATTTAAAGGAGAGCCACTGCTGCTAGTGGTTCTCCTTTATTATATACTGTGTCGCTAAATCAAACCACCGAATTGGGAATAAGCCTCAACTTAGTCATTTACCTTCACCATCTTAATTGGCTGCAAACTCGCAATGTAGGCCGAGAGGGTGGAGGGGAGAGGGCGAGAGGGACTGCCCCTAGTGCCACACACCACAAAAAACGATGTGCCAACTATGATAAATCCTGCTCTTTTAATTCTTGCAATTCAGTTTTATCTGGGTTCTCCATCTTGGCAAGCCTTCTTGCATGATTCATTATCATGTCTTCAAAAATGTTGCGAATGAAACGGCCATTAGCGAAGTGGCTATCTTTTGCATCAACAGTTGCGTTTATTCTCTCAAACAATTTCGTCAATGCTAACTCCGTAATGGTGTAATCTTCTTTATTGCACATTAACTTAAAGATCTCCATAAGCTCGTTAGGAGTGTAGTCCTCAAACTCAATGAACGTGTTGAAACGTGATTTTAGCCCGGGATTAGATTCGAAGAATTTAATCATAGGTTCTGTATAGCCTGCCACAATGACAACTAAGTCGTCTCGATAGTCTTCAAGTGCTTTGGTTAGTTCTGTAAGGCATTCACGTCCGTACGAGTCTGTATGCTCGTTTTCTGTAATGCTATATGCCTCGTCAATAAATAGCACTCCTCCCCTAGCTCGTTCGATAACATGTTTTACTTTATGCGCAGTCTGACCTTGAAAGCCTGCGATCAAATCGGTTCTAGACACCTCTACAAAGTGTCCTTTGGACAATATTCCTATTTGCTTATATAACCTACCTACAATACGAGCAACAGTTGTTTTCCCTGTGCCAGGGTTGCCGGTAAAGGCAAGGTGGAGCGTACTTTTTGGAGAGCTTAAACCTAGCCCATTCCTTAACTTTTGAACCTTTTGAAAACAAATTAAATCACTTACCTTTGATTTTACATTGTCTAGTCCAACAAGGTGGTCTAGGTCGTTAAGCAGCTCATCTAATGTTTTTTCAGTTTCCCCATCGCTGGGTTTCACATTACTCTTACAAATCTTTTCAATACTCCTAATGCCATGTAGCATAAACAGACTATCTTTTAGTGCAATTGCAATCCGTCTTATTCTGCTATCTTCACTTTTTCCAAACTCAGTTATATATACAACAAGTTCAACGATGTCTTTTCGCTCAGACAGCTTTATTACTCTCGTGGCACATTGATAAATTCTACCTTTGCTATGTGTTACAGCGTCTAGGCTGGTGGCTGTTTCTAAAAGGTTTTCCTCATACTTATTTTCTATACTCATAATAATCCGACTAAGCGTAAGACGAGTTGGATAATTGATAGAGAAGCAGCTCCTGCCGCAATGGCGTAAGCTGTTTTTATTTTGCTACTAACGATACGCTCGTCTTGTTCAATTCTCTTGTTGATGTCATTAAAAGAAGATTGTTGTTCCTCTCTGTTTCTATAAAATTCTTTTGTCAGTGTTATCTGTTCTTGCTTATTCGCAAGTATACTTGCTTTCTGTCTTTCCACATCCTCCCAAAGACTATCTATGTCGGCAAGGTGCTTGTAAGATTGCAGTTCTGAATGGTAGTTTTGCAATATCAACAAATCCTTTTGTGTTTGGTCTTTCGTCTTGTCTAGCTGTTTACCAATCTCGTTTAATTGATTTTGAAGTTCCGACAAAGAAGACTTTAAACTTTCTAAAGTACCAACATCAACAAGCGAATGGATGGTACGACCTATAATATCCAGCTGCGAAGTGGTAGATTCCTTAAAATTCTTGAGCACCTGTACTGTTGCTTTCAAACCCTCGATGGTTTTGTTGATGTCCTTCTGAGCCAGCATAGCCTGTTCACTGGCTTTGTTGGCAGACTCTATCGCCCCTAGAATGCCTCGAATGTATTCTTTGTCAAGTTGGTTAAATGCGTTATATACTTTATGAAACTCTCTATATAGAGTGCGAAACCGCTCGTTAGCCTCAATAAATGCACTTTGTATATTCGACACTAATTCATTGGCTTCCTTGCCCGTCACATTGTGTGCATTCCAACCAATTAGGTTTCCTTTTGTTTCGAAAGTTGGTAGGGTAATTGCCCTAGGTGTCGTCTGAGCCAATTTGCCTATCTCACTTAACTGTTTTTTGAAGTTATGTCCTTCTATTGATTTGTTTTCCATTCGTTTAAATGCTTTTAAGTGTATTGAATATTTCGTCAATATCTTCATTGTTGCGTAAATGTTCCTCTGCCTGGGAGTCCGAATTAGACAATATGTGCTCTACCATATCTCGCATTCCTTTTGCACCCTCCTTATGCCTGTCTTTAATATTTGAAAAAGTTTGGTGTTCAGTCGTTTTAAGGTTCTTTTCCGAAACATTTAGGAGTGAGGTTTGTGTATTAAGTATCTCGTTCTTCTTTTCCAATTGCTGCAATTTGTTTTGCTCCTTTTGCCTCTTGGCAATTAGCCTATCAATGAGATTAAGTGCCAATGCACCAACAAGACCACTACCCAATGCCCCAAAGAAAATTCCCAGTAGGCTAGCTAGGCTTCCCAACAATGGGATTTGAACTGCAAAGATCGGTATGCTAGTTAAGGCTTTCTCTATAACTTCGCCAAGAGCTATTGCGCCTACTGCGGTAAGCCCTGCAATAACAATTTTTCCTACTTCAAGCATTTTAGTCCCAAACGATTTATCTTTGTTTGCAGGGTTTTTAAAGTACTGTATAGCTTCTTTGACAGATCTATAACCTTGCTTTAAAAACGTCCAGGCCTTTTTAAGCATGCCGACAATTGGACCACAAATTGCAGTAATTATTGTTGATAAAACAGTATCACGAGCTGTTGTTAGATGCTGTTTCATATTAGAGATAAAGTTCTTGATTGCTTTCTTAACAGACTCGGTGAATGTACTAATCTCACGCTTGCCTGAACGAAACCAAGAAATAAGTTCTTTTATTATGTCTTTAATCAGAGCTGCCAACAATCCCATCAAAACCGACCGAAGAGCCTTACCTCCTATGCGGAAAGCTTCTGCTTTTTGAGATTGTTTACCTGCTTCGATGGAATGTTGTTCTGCTGTGCTTTTACGTTTCCCATATTCTTCACGAGCCTCTTCGTCATCTTTTCGATACTGAGCTTCCAACTCTGGACTCAAGTAATCGTCAGCCATGGGGTCTGCAAATTGTTCTGATGGTTTTTGCCCCTTTGAGTTACGGTAATCAAGCCATTCTTTTGTTGACATACGTCCTTTCGAACGATTATGACTAGATTTCATCTCATGAAGATTTGATTCGCTGTTCGCAAAATCTATCTGTTCCTGTTCTGACATGTGTGCATTAGCTGCCGCATCGCAAATTATCTCACCAGCAGGAATAGTGTGGTCCATGTCTGTTCCCTTCTCGACAGAACCCGTTGGTCGGCCCTTGTCAAATGGTGCTCTTGCCCCTTTAACTAGATTGGCTTCCTCTCTACCTGATCTTGTAGTGTGGGTTACAACATTACCATTCTCATCATGTTGCAGTTTCGATTGCCAACTATCATATCTTTCTTGGAAGTCAATACTGCTATTATGGCTTGCTATTTTACCGTTAGCAAAATTCTCTGTGGTTTGAATATGAGCAGAGCTTCGTAAGTCGAGTGTTAATCCGCGATTCTCCTTAATAAAGTCCTCTCCTGCAATATTACCAATCTGGTTGATGAATTGATCCCAAACCACATTCATAACAGTTTCGCCAAGTGTATCAGGACTACCTATCTTTTCAAAGTCTTCCTCTAACCCAGACAATTCTGACATATGCGATGCGAGTTCACGTTCAAGTAGAGTTTCATCCTCATAAAGAGATGCTTCATCGTCATTAGACCATTGTTGCAGTTCGTTATAATTATCATTCATAAATTTATATCTTTGATGTTAATGTTTCTGTTGACATTACTTTCTCGATTATGGCGTGGCCATAGATATAATAAGGGCTTGACTTACATCATGTGTTGTCGTGGCGAGTTTTATGAAATTATTTTTAATGTTGTGGGGCGAGTTTTTAGTGTTTGTTGCGTGCGGTAGCTACATACGATAACAAAAAGCGCGGAGACTACCGTCACCCGTCCCGCGCATATAGGCTCTCGCATTGCCCTTACAGTAGAACGAGCAACTGCAGAGCCCCACGCCGATGCGCTATATCTGGCCGCTCCACACAACAAAGGCCATGCGCGTGGCAACAGGCCAACGGCATTCTCTGGTGTAGAGGGCATGATAATTGCATCATTGAGGACATCTACTTGTTGCCTCGTCTCTGACTGCAAGTTCGAATTTGCGAGATTCATATACGCCAAAGACAAGACGTGGGTAAACGTCTTTCCATTATGTATGTGCCGTCTTGGCGGTCGTCATCCGCAAGCGGATGGGCGATGTCGCAAAGGACGGCATTGCAAAAATACTAAAAAAGTTTTAAACAAATGATGGATAGGATGGAAATTTTGTTTGAGCTGTCTTGACTTTTAATGTTTCATTGAGAGGAGCTGGTTGTCTTTGTGATGCCAGCACAAAATAAACACTCCTCTTCATGCGCGAAGTGCAGGACAGCAAACTCGCTGGCTTATAAACTCACGAAAGCCTAACAAATCCCGAAAAAATCGATTCACGGCCTCATCAACTCACCAACTTGCAAACTTATCAACTCATAACCTCACCACCTATCCAACTTGCAAACTCATCAACTCATTAACTCAAAAACTTTCCAACTTATCAACTTACCAACCTATCGACTCGAAAAATCATCACCTCGCCAACTCAAAAATACACTGAATCGCCACCTCAACAACTTACAAACCCATCACCTCACCACCTTTCCAACTTGCAAACTCATCAACTCATTAACTCAAAGCCTTTCCAACTTATCAACTTATCAACCTATCGACTCGAAAAATCATCACCTCGCCAACTCAAAAATACACTGAATCG